>SPKZ01003719.1_pt1 | contig 153642 bp, 281 predicted proteins | sample 2456571 | NCBI WGS metagenome assembly SPKZ01 (sample SAMN11192286, study PRJNA482655) | marine metagenome | biome: ENVO:00000447; feature: ENVO:00000244|ENVO:00000211|ENVO:00000569|ENVO:00002023; material: ENVO:00002151; isolation source: ocean water from marine abyssalpelagic zone ...
CAGGCTGGGGGGAGGGGTGTAGATAGGTTTGATAATCAAATGATCATTCTTGAAACTAAGCAATTCCACCGACAGGTAGAACCAACTTGGACAGATATCGTCGGTGACCCAGTTAATATTTTAGCTACGTTCCCGAACGGTGTGGAAGGTAAATGGAATAACGACACAGCAGGTGGTGTTATCACAGCAACAAGGAAGGTTCTAAGTGCGACCAATAGGATTTATACAGACAATGTTGGAATTTCTTGGGCAAGTTCAACTCTTACCTTAGATACTACTAATAATACGATATCCACCTACCATGACTCAGTACCTGCAAGAGTGACCCTAGTTCCTTATAAAACTCAGGCACATTTCACAGAAGATGCTGTTAACGAAAAGGTGGAACATACAGGGCATTGTACTTCTATTAGTAGACATAACGCTGAATTAGGTTGTGTATTGGGTTCGTCGTTAATAGGTAAGGTCATGACAAATAACACGACTGATGGTAGACCTACTAACAAGACCATAGGGGATTACTCCATAGCTGATGGTTTATTGCGTACTGACGTACCACTAGAACATACTGCAATAGTTATTGGGAGTAATGGCAATGGTGTTGCTTTAAAACTCTTTGACAAACTCGTTAACGAAGGAGGTTTAGCTAACATTCATTTTCATTACAAAGAAATGATGTTTGATGTTAATAAGGATTCATACAATGATGCTACATCAATACTATCAACAGCGGTGCAATCTCCTTGGGTATTAGGTGGTTTATACTACGTAACGGATGAAGACGTTGTTATACGTAGCAATATTAGTATATCAGGCACTTCATTCTCACAGTACCGTAAGATATCTGATGATAGATGGGTGGATTCTGGTGGCGGTGTTCCTTTTGAACTTTGGGATGGAGATGGATTCGGGGATGATAATAAAATACAGATAATCAGCAGCGGTCAAGAATCATTTACAGATGACAACAATAATACTGGAGTCAGAGGTACTGCTAAACTTAGACGAGGTGCTGTACAGTACTTCTTAACGGAGGATTAAGATATGTATGATAAAATAGAAGATGTCCCAGAAATACTTACAGATTTCTATAAGGTAGATGATGAAGGGGTTGTAGTTTCAGCCCCGAAAGGGGAGGCTAAATACCTCTCTGATGTAGAACGTGTTACTTCTTTAGGTAAGAAAATCTCAGTAGTAGATAACTTTATAGGAATGATGTTATCAACTCTACAATGGGATTGGTTCGATGAGTATCAAGCTTATTCTTGGAAACTAGAAGAGGTTACATACTTCAATGAAGAAGCATTAAAGAATCCTTTATCTGTAGATGAAGATGGACAACCTGTATATGAAACTCCACAACAAATACCTGTTGAACCTATTAGACCTCTTGTACAGACCGTAGCTGAGTTTAAAACTACAAACAGTACAATGTTCAATAAGTACAATAAGAAGGTAGGAGTGTCCATTGGAGGGCAGGTAATTAGCCTTAACAAGGATAACGCTGATGGATTAGTAAGTATCAAGGTTGGTTATGATATGATCGGGGATGCAGTATTCCCTACTAACTTCATAGCAGATACAAGTAATGGTACTACTATTATTCCTTTGGAAACATTCGAAGATTTCACTGCATTTGCTTTAGAGTTCTTACAAGCTCGTGGTAATTTCTTCAAAGCGTAATACTCAGGTAATAAAAAAGCCCGTACAACTTAATTGCTGTACGGGCTTTTGTGTATCTACATGTTACTGTAAGTCGTTGATTTAGAACGGAATGTCATCGTCAAAATCAATTGATGGTTCTACAATTTCAGTCTTAACTTCTTCCTTAGCTACAACCTTCTTCTCTGCAGGAGGTGTTACTTTCTTAGCGCCACTCTTCACAGGAGACTTGTCAGTTGAATCCAAACCAAACTTCTTGATAGCTTTAGCTAAACCACTATCAGCGTAGTCCATACCTTCTAACCAAGTACCATTAGCTTCACGTTTAGTTCCTTTGTTCTTGTCAAACTCTTCAGCCTTTTGAGCTTCTGCTAACCAGAAAGGACGGATCTGTTGTAAATCAGCCTTAGTATAATCTTCTGCTGCACCATCAAACAAGATACCACAGAACTCAGAAGTACATATATTATCTTCAATCTGCTCAGCTACTGTATAGTTGTCCTTACGTGTCTTGACATCTTGGATAGCAGTAGGTGTCTTGATCTTAGTATTGTAATAAGTCTTACCATCATTGACGTTCTTAGTCATGACAACTCTCCAATTACAAGTAGCATCTACTAGGTAAGCTAGATCATGACTATCAGCTTGATACTCCGCAGTGTTACCAATGGCAGTAGTGATCTGATACTTGATATCTTTAGGTGTGAACAAACCTGTCTTCCAGTTTACTTCGTTAATGATATTACGTTCAAAAGACTCTTTAAACTTACCATTGTAATCAATACGTAGTGGACGAATATCTTCTGCATCACCATCAACTGCAGGGTGCTTACCATAATCTATTGCAAGACTTTGGAAATCTACAGCGATAACTAATGCTTCTTGAGGTTTCTGAGCCCAAAAGATTCTACGAACTTCCTTGAAACCCTGACTATTGTTATCCCACTCTTTAACCCACTTGTAGTAGTTGTTAGGGAACTTCTCTAACTTAGCTAATTCTTCCTTAGAATGTTCTTCACCTTCTACAGGTTTAGCTTCTTTAGACTCCATTGATGCATCATCTTGAGGTAAGTTACCCAACTCCATAATGAACTTAACTGTACCAATTACATCCATCTCCTTTATTTCTTTACCAGAGGAATTAACACTTGAAGGTACATCTAATGCACTCCATTGTAATTCATTCCATGCTGCCCACTCATCTGATGATACTACTGAACCTGCGTTTTGTGGTGCTTGCTTCTTTGAAAAGCCCATATTATTTACTTCCTATTGTATTGCCTAATTAATTAAGGCGTATTTATGTTTTGGTATATTAGCAAAGTAATCCATGCTATATCCTATTTAAGGATGATATCTCCTTTGTTTAGTGTGTTTCAATAGAACACCAACTACAGCCTTTTAAACAGGTTACCTCTGCATACCTCAGTATAACGTTAATTAGTTCCTCAATCAAGAGTTTTTAATAGTTATACCAAAGCTTCCTATTTATCCTCCAATGCTTTAACTTTAGCCTTCAACTCTTCAAGAGTATCACTCTTACCTGTTTTACTATCATACTTTAATGCTTTAATCATATCTACAATAAAACGTGGTCCGAGTATAAATAGCAACAATACCCCTATTACCATAAAACCTATTAAGAAGTTTCCTGTGAAGACGGTAAGACCTATTCCCATAAATATCAATACTGCTGTGAAAGCAATACAAGGTACTTCCTTAGTTATGAAATCAAACTTATGCCACCAACGATCCACCCATACTTGTGTCTTTATTTCTTTACGTACAGTAAACCCATACCAATTGCCCACTACAACTAACAATAGTGCAACCCCTAATTCTATAATTATAGCTAAAACTGCTGATAACACTAATACTTTTGTAAGATCCAAACCTTCCATACTATTTCTCCTTTTTATCTTTATTAGTGAACAACACACCAACTATACGGTAAACAGCACTACGCCACTGTACCAAACAAACGATTACAGCCACTATTAGCATAACCCCTACTACGAACTTACCTACACTACAAACGATGTACACAGCAGCTAACAGGAGCAACCAATGTAGTAGTGTCATCTTCTTTATATATTTTAATATCATTTAACTCTCCTTCAAAACCATTGGTGCACATACTCCGCTACCTTTCATTAAGGCTGCAGCATATAAACGAGTAACACCATCTTCAATAGTACGAGTCTTATTGTTAATACTGATAGGACTCCCACTCCAACTTGCCTTGGCACCATGATACTCGTAATTAGCCTTCAAGCGCAAGATCTTTTTAACTTGTTTTTCATCTGGTACAGTATGCTTACAGTTATGTAATAAGAAACGTGCTAGCTTACGTGATAGACTGAACACTTCATTACCTGCACCCACCACACTAGTGTCCATTGACAGAAAATGTGTATCAAATACTGAATGTAAATCCGCATCGAAGTTAGCTTCATTAGCAAAAATAGTAGAAATATAATCTTTATCGTAATCATTAGAACTCATAATTGTATCCTTATTTTAATATTAAATTAGTTTACTAAACCCCTTTACCGTATACAGAAGATTTACCTTGTTGTACTGCTATTAAGGCTAGACTACTCACAGAGCCAAAGTCACTATGTTTGCTTACATTAACACATACCTTGTTGAACATAAAGTTAACACTGCAATTATTTAAGGTTGCAACTGCTACTGCTTCCTTGGTCATATCACCGATCATACCACCTGCCCCTTCAAGAGTAATAGTACTATCGTTATTACGGGTATACCTGTAGAAATTATCCATATTTTTTAAAATCTCCTCTTTCTAATATTGGTTTATTAAATGCCTCAGCCACTAGCTTGTAATCACCTTGCACATCTTCGTATGTTTCACCTGACATGTCAACACAATTCGCAGTATAATATAAAAGTTCTCCCTCTTCACCATAATGTACTTCATGTACACTGTATTCCATGAGAGACATCCCTTCTCCATATGCTTTATGTATTACTCTAAAGTTCCAACTCATACTAGTAATCTTCTATGTGTGCTTTTGCGGCACTATAGAATGCGTTTACATCGGCTTCATAAGATGTATCAGGATCATCCCACGAAAACGTAGTCAATTCAAACATACTATCCTTTATCTCCCAACATTTAAAATAGGTATCTTCCCAACTTCTATTATGTAGTATTAGTTTACCTAGCTTATATAATAGGTACTCTAATTTATCCCCAGCACAAGCATCTTCCAGAGTATTATTAGCTGTTAATAATTCTCCCTTAGCTTTGGTAGCTATTGCTATTAGTTCGTCCAGTACATCTACTGTGGGTGACTCAAAAGACATCCCATATCCTGTAGGTATGATAGTATTGTATATTAAACTTTTAAGTCTTTCCATATACATAGTTTTCTCCTCAATTTTTAAAGTAAGTGTAGTTTACACTAAGTAATTGCGATTGCAAGGGTTATTTTAATTATCTACCCAATCTAAAGTTAAATACTCAAACAACAATTCAGCTTGTGTGTAACCCCAGCAAAATTGACCTCCCTTAATAACTCTAATATGATAACCACTGTCTTCTTCCTCCCAGTCATCGAAATGAATAACATCTACTGCACATGAACGAGAGTCCTTAAAATCAGGGTTAACTACATGGAACATACGTAGTAGTTTATCTTCAACTTTCATTATTTATTCTCCATAGTTTTAATTTCATTAATAATACTTTCTAAACTTAAAGTGTAATAGTATGGGTTCTCTTCTATGATTGCAAGAGTTATTTCTAAAGTTTCTAAATCAGCCTTGAAAGTGATCTGAACTTCCATAACACCTTCTTGTTCTTCCATATTAAGGAATTTCTTAACATCACGGAATCTATCGTGGAAGTATAAATCATTATAGGTTTTATACTGTTCGTCGTAAGCGTATGGTACCTTAGATACCGTTACTAAGTATTTACCATTAGCATGTTTCTCTATTTTATATTTCATGTTTTTCTCCTAAGTAAGCATTACATAGTAATAGGTATTGTTTAGTTGGCTCTAGCTTAAAAGTACATACACCCTCAAAGTCACGAGTCATAAGCAAGATCTTCTTAATGAAGTTAAAGTAGTAATCTCTGTGTCCCGAGAAATCATCAACTATTAAATCTACTTTATGACTACTATCCCACCATTGTAGTTTGAGTACGTTACCTTCTACCGCTAAATATGGATTATGAGAACCCATAGCTGTGTGTATTTGTTGCATGTCGTTAAATGAAATCCTCATAATGCAGTGTACCCCAAGTAATTAAGTTCTTCTAAGGGTACTATACCTTGGTCAAATACTGTATAAGCTTCCTGCATTAGGTTGATGATATCTCCTCCATGCTTGTAACCTGATAAACAACAGCTATTACCTATTGAAGGGTCTTTCATTACATACATAAGGTGTAATTGAGGGTTATGCCAAGAGTCATGATATACAAAAGCCTCTAGGATAACTCCAGAAGAATTACACACTTCAAGTAGTATACGTCCGTTGTAATCTTTAAATATATTTTCTAACCTCATTATTAATTTCCTTCTCTGTTAAAGTGTTGCCACCACTATACCTAGTTAAATAATATAAGCAACCTTTTTATTTAATTATATTTATATGTTGACAGGATAAGTGTACCTATATAGTATGGAGTCAACTTTAACGCAGAAGGAAACTAATAATGAAATATACAACAGAAGAGATACAGCTAATTAAGTCAGAATATGTACATGCAAATGACTTCATTGAAGCTCAAGGGTTTTGTTACCCCACCGTCAAGTATGTAAATGCAGAAGATTCTTGGGTTGAATTCACCAAGTGCTTTGTTGAAGGAAGAGAAAGCTTCTGGGGTAATAAACTTAGAGCTAAGTACGCAGATGGTAAGAATTACTTTAGTCAACATGGTAGGGGTTAACTATGAATGCATGGCAATACTTAATGGAACTAAACAAGTGGTGTGAGTTCTCATCTAGAGAGCGCAAGGGCAAAGCTTCTAATAGTGAATTGAAACGTATGTTGAAGAACCAAGCTATGAATGTTAATGGTAATAAGGTTAAATGGGATGAAGAAATAATATTTCCAGTAAATACATTGACTCTTTTTACGAAGAAGAATAAGATAACTTTACTATAAATTAAAAGGGATATGTATGAAATTTTATCAAGTTGGTGGTTGCGTAAGGGATGCTATTATAGGTAGAGATTATAACGACATAGATTATGTAGTAGTTGGAAGTACCCCAGAGGAAATGTTAAGTAAAGGTTTTACCGAGGTAGGTAGTGATTTTCCTGTATTTATACATCCAGTGTCTAAGGATGAGTATGCTTTAGCTAGAACAGAATACTCTACAGGGGACTCTTATAAAGACTTCAAGTGTACTTTTGGTACTGATGTAACATTAGAAGATGACCTATTACGTAGAGATTTAACGATCAATAGTATTGCATTAAATACTTGTACTGGAGAACTTACTGATCCTTATGGAGGAGTTGAGGATATTAAGAACAAAGTCCTCAGACACACCTCAGAAGCATTTAGTGATGACCCGTTACGTTTGCTTAGGTTAGCGCGCTTCTACGCACAATTAGGAACTGATTGGACGATAGCACCAGAAACTATTGAATTATGTAATGATATGTTAAGCAAAGGTATGTTGGAATCACTTACCCCAGAACGAATATGGAAGGAGACAGAGAAGGCTTTGAAGTCTGATAACCCTCGTATGTTCTTCCAGTTCTTATATTGCTTTGGTATATTCCCTGAACTTAATGAATTAGATGAAATACCCCAAAAACCTGATCATCACCCTGAAGGTAATGTTTGGATTCACTCAATGTTAGTAGTGCAGTATTCAGGTAAGGCTTTCAAAGACCCAATGATAAACTTCGCAGGGTTGATGCACGACTTAGGTAAGTACCCTTCTTATAAAGAACATGGTACTGCACATGGACATGAAGATTCTGGACTAAAACCCATTAAGGATTTCTGTATTAAATATACAATCCCTAATGATTATCGTGATCTAGCCTTAATGGTTTGCAAGCAACATACGAAGGTACATGGGTTATTCGGTAGAAATAATCAAGGTTGGACTAAACCTAGGAGTATTATGAATATGTTTCAAGAGACTAATGCACTTACTAAACTTGATAGGTTTGAGCAGATGTTGCTTTCTTGTGTGGCAGATGCCAGAGGAAGAGGCTTACCTGATATTATTTGTAAAAATGATTGGGATAAATCGCAGACACACTACCGTACTAGAGCTTACCCACAAAAAGCTTACCTTATGGAATGTCTATACTACGTTAAAAGAGTAGATACTAAAGCTATTAGTAAAAAGATGTTGACAGAAGGTAAGTCAGGTATTATGATTGGTGAAGCTATAAGAGTGGCTCGTATTGATGCGATCAGACGAGTACAACGTGAATGGAAATTAAAGGAGCTAAACAATGACAAATAAATACAAACGTAAACTAACAATGTTACTAATCGAACTAGGTACGAATGACTTTGAAATAGCAGTAGAACGTAGGCAGGAAACATCTACTGCTAATAAAGATTTACACCAACGAGTGTTAAATGCCATCATGGATGAAGATATTGAAGAGTTAGAAGAAGCATTATATGACCCTTGGTACTTTTATAAACCTTTATTAGGTGTTATCCATTGCATGAATATTGATGTAGAAGATAAACAAATGATGATTGATGCTTACGAAGAAATTGATTTAGGAGAAACATAATGTCAGTATACACAAACGCTTTAGTACATTGGAAAGGTACACTTGATGGGTTGAAAACAGCATTCCACCCACAATTCGAGTTATACGATAACAGTGTAACTCTTATATCGGGGAATTTATACCAGATAACTCACCCTGAGTGTGATATCTATGAACTAAAAGAACACTTTAAACGGGTATCCAATCACAAGAAGTGTGTTGATATATTCCACAGAGAATGTTATGTAGAGGAGAAATAAATGATTACAGTGTTTGCAGATAACAAACAGGTAGAAACTAATTATATTAAATTCAGTGATGGAGCAATCACTTACAAGTTAGATACATTACCAAAGAAACCACGACACATTACAGTTAATGTTGATCCACGTACACCAGTTAATGAAGTTCGTGAGGAGTTAACCTTGATTGAGGATTGTTTTAATAATCATGAAGTGGATATTAGTGGTACCAACATCATACTCAATATACCTTACATGCCTTATGGTAGGGCTGATAGAAGATTTGAGGCAGGTAATCCTAACCCACTATTACATTTTATTAGTTTCCTCAGTGATGGTATCTGGGATGAGATTAACACTCTTGACTTACATAATGAAAGTATTATCAAATATCCAGTAGGGGATAAGGTAACTAGTGTAGGGCAAGTACACTGTTTCGTAGATTGTTTGCCCTTTGATTACAATGAAGAATATGATTTCATTATTGCCCCTGACAAGGGTGCAGTGGACAAGGTACGTACTATAGCTGAACATCTAGAGACTGATATAGCCTTTGCAGGTAAGACTCGTGATCTATCAACAGGACGTATTACAGGTTTCACATTACCAAAAGTAAACTTAGTTGGTGCTAAGGTATTGATTCCAGATGATATTTTTGATGGTGGTGGTACTTTCGTAGGGTTAGCTAAGGCACTGAGAGATGCAGGTGCAGTACAAGTAGATTTATATGTAACGCATTTAATTGCCTCTAAAGGTTTAAAACTTCTTGGCGGAGTAATTGATACTCTGTACTATTACCACATCGTAGGAAAGCACATCAATAATGAGGATGTGTTGAACTTTAATAACAAAACAATTTAGGAGATAAATATTTATGAATGAATTTACTTTTGACTTACAGAAGGTTTTCACACCACCACAGAATACTAAAGTGGATGGTTATAAGTTAGGGCACATTGATCAGTATATTGCAGGTACTAAGTTTGTTAACTCAAACCTGACACCAAGAGATGACAGATTAGCAAGAGCTATGCGAGAACACTTTGATAGTAAGATTGACTACTTTGGTATTCAGATGTTAGTTATTAAACTAATCTCCGCTTGGAATGAAAGTTTCTTCAACTTACCTAAAGAAAAGGTTATGAAGGCTTTTAGACGTAGAGTTAAAAACTATTTAGGAAATCCGTATGGTGAGAAACAGATTGAGGCTATGAGTAAATTACATGACCTAGGTTACCTACCTTTGCATATTAAGACCTTACCAGAGGGTAGTCGTGTTGATATGAAAGTTCCAGTATTCACAGTGGTTAATACTCACGAAGACTTCCAATGGCTGACTAACTACTGCGAGACTTATCTATCTACTAACATTTGGCATACTTGTAACGCAGCCTCTTTATCTCGTCAATATGCAAGTACTAGTAAACGTTGGGGCGCTGTTACAGAAGCACCTGAGATGTGGTACGGTATTGCTAACCATTGTTTCGCAGGTCGCGGTCATCGTGGGGATGAGGATGGTATGCAATCTAGTATGGGGCATTTGTGTTATTCTGTAGGTACTGATACCTTGTGGTCTATTGATGGGATTGAGTACTACTATGGTGGTGATTCTGACAAAGAACTTATTGCTATTTCTGTTAATGCATTTGAACATGCCACAGCAACACAACGTATAGCATACTATCGTAATATTTGTGGTTATGTTGCTTACCCTTTAAATGCAGAACATATGTCTATTAGGGATATTTGTTTGAATCTTTACCCTAAAGGTATAGTATCTTATGTAGCTGATAGTGAAGACTACTACGGACTGATCTCTAGTACAGAGCTTCGTAAGTACATTATGGCTCGTACAGAAGATGAAATGGGCTTATGTAAGTTTGTATTTCGTCCTGACAGTTCACCTAAGACCCCTTATGAGGTTATCATGGGGGACAGTGATCCTACTGTAAGTAAAGAAGAACAATTAGGTACTTTACAAATCTTATGGAATATCTACGGAGGTACTACTAAGATTGTTAATGGAAAAGAGTATAAAGTACTTAACGATAAAGTTGGTATTATCTATGGGGAAGCTATCACACTAGAACTCCAATATAAGATATACTCGGCTATGGAGGCAGCAGGTTGGTGTGTGTCTAATGTGTTATTTGGAACTGGTTCTTGGGGTTATCTACAAGATTCAAGTCGTGATTCCTTTGGTATTGCTATAAAAGGTACAGATTCTACAGTATTACTTGAGGGGGTTTTAACTCAAGTTAGTATGCAGAAGAATCCTAAAACGGCAAGTTCATTTAAGAAATCAGCAAAAGGGTTACTTAGGGTAGAATTTGAAGATGGTAAGTTTGTTCTTTATGATGAACAGACTCCAGAACAAGAGAAACAGGGTTTATTGCAGACTATCTTATTAGATGGTGGATTACATAACCTAGTTCAATGGTCAGAACTTAAAGATAAGTTTATGTGTTCTCTGTAGTATAACCAAATAACAGAGCCACCTTCGGGTGGCTTTTCTATACCTGAAATAAAGTTTAAATAAAAAGCTTGCAACCAATATAACCTTCCTGTAGTATTACCTCATCGAAAACAAACAACCAACAGAGGTAATATGCATAAAGCTATAATAAGATGTACTAATGAAAAGTTTAACGAAGGTTGGGATAAACTATTACTTAGTTTAGTTACAGGTGTAGAAAAAGGGAATGTGTCTGTAGCTAAAGCAGGTACGTACCAACTTATTTTTAAGTTAGAGGTGAGTAGGACCACATTACTAGGTGTAACTGTGTGGCGAAAAACTAAAAAATATTTAGTATGGATAGCTAATAAGAATTGTTCTTATGGTATTTTATCTGAAGTAGGTGGTACGAAAGTTCCAGATCATTTAGTGTTCGCTGCTAGTCAAGATACTATGCAAAAGTTATATGATTTGGAGTCAAAAGTAAAAGGAATTATTTCTTATGAGGATGCTTATGTATGACTAAAATACAATTAATTCGCAAGCTAAAGAGGGCACTTAAACGGGAGATTGATATATCTTGTGAACTTGATGGAGAGTTAGATGGTTACTATCGTAAATTTGGATACCCAGTGGAAGATGACTTACAAGAGATTGATACTTGTAATGAGTTTCTAGGGGATTTACTCTCTGTTAAGTTAACTGACCTTTCGGATAACTTATTATGAGTAATATGAAACACAAACTAAGTAAACGTCCACCTAAAGTACCACACGTACCAACACCGTATCGTGTAGGTACTAAGATTATACGTAAGTTTGAAGTAGCCTTTGAAGATCGTATAGGGAACAAAGCTATTATGACTAAAGTGGATTACACTGATAAAAAGGGTAAACTAATTGAAAATTACCTCTTGCATGTTAAATGGTATTAGATTATAGTACTTGCATTGAAGAGAAACACACTTTACCTAAAAGGAATAAATTATGTTATATGTATACGGAGTAGCTTTACTATTTAAGATTGATGGTAAGAATGAAGTACGTAGTATTATGTTTACATCACCTAATGAATATGATCAACATGAAGCTAAAGAGCGCGCCATGTTAGAACTAAAAGTAAGTGGTAACTTTGGGGAAGAGTTTAACAAAGTTAATTTAGTTAGTTGGTCAGCATCAAATTGTACATTTAGTTAAGGAGATAAGATAATGATTAATATTTACTGTAGCCAAGATACAACTAAACTTTTGAATGTGGATTCAGGACAAGACTATCTAATACCTTTTCCAGAAGATGGGAAGCACCCTCAAGTTATGCAACGATACGTACTGGGTTTGTTAGAAAGTATCAAAACTAACGATATTACTATTATTACTCACAGTAGGGAGGTTATTAATACCGTTATTAACTATGTAGAAGATCGTGAAACATGGGATAACCATGATTGTGTTGTAACTTTCTTAGGAGAAGATGGGAGTATCAACCCTAGTACCTTAGATCAAGGATATTGTCTACTTGACTGGTCTATTGGCTGTATGAGTATTAATTAAATAAAACCATTGACACCAGTAACTACTTGAATTAAGATACAACCAGCTAGAGGATAACCTCTACAATTAATTACTTTAAAAGGATAAACATTATGGAATTTTTAAAAACTATGAACAACTTACATTTAGCATTATTTATGCTTACTGTATCCTATGGTTTTGTTATGGGGTTAAAGAATACATATTACAGACTATATTGTGCCTTTACTACAGATATTCTAACTCAATCTACATTAGGTAAATATACCGATATCATGTTCTATGCAAGTATTTTATACTTCTTATTCTTCTACTTAACAGGTACTTAATATGAATAGTTCACTTAACCCTACAAAAGGTAACACACCTAAACCTAGGATAGGTCAGACTTATAAACGAGTTGCACCAACCAGAAGACATTTTGATAAAGGTGTAAATATTATTACTGTCACCTTTGTAGGAGAAGATTACTTCACTTACATGGAAGACCCAAACCAGTATATTTGGACTTTTGATTTACTTAGTAATGAATATGAACTAATGGAGAATAAATAATGGATAATATTTCACAATTGTTAATTAGAGCTTGTAAGAGTAAAGATCCAACACGTAGACTTAAGAGTGTATATCGTCGATTCTATGGGTCTTATGGGGAACATAAAGACCTTGTAGCAATAAGCCACCTACTTGTTCATTTAGTAGATGAAGTCTGTCCTATGAAGCTGGCAGAGTACCTAAGAGATGTAAGTAGACTTAAGAGTTATCATGAAATGGATATTATTTGTCGTAAGAAGGATGTGCCCCTACCAGAGGAAGATCCTGCATACTTAACTACACTATATATTATGCGAGACAAGTTACGTATAATGATGAAGGATGAATTAGTTGAACTAGGTGTAAGAACCCCTGCAAAGTGGAGAAATAAATAATGAGTATTACTTTAGAGAATTATGAAGCAGAAGAGTGTATTGAAGCATTAGAGCAATCTATTATTAACTTAGGACTAGAATTAAATAATATGCACTCAAGACAAGTACAGACTATTAAAGCTATTAAAAAGATTATCACCACTCAGGAAGATTTAGCTAAATCAATACAAACTAAATTATGGGAGAACTAGTAATGGATAACAAAGTTGAAACATTCACAGTAAAGTTAACTGAAACAAGAGTAACCACTAAAACTATTCTCTTGAAAAAGGAAGATGATATTAGTACACTACTTGAAGCTGAGAACTACGTATATGGTGCTATGCAAAATATGGGGTTCGGTGAGATAACAGGTCACCCTACAGTACAAGATGAATATGAGCTTACGTATAATGGTAAGCAAGAACATGAACTAGATTTAAGCGAGGAGTCAGAGTAATGAATGAAGAAACATACTTACAAAAGTCTGCAAAGCAAGCAGGTAGAGCACGTATTGCACATTTAAGTGATAGACTCCGCGATATTGAAGCAGAAAAGATTGACATCCTCAAGGATATTGCTACAATCAATGCGCAACTCAGGGGTGGGTACAAATGTTAGATTGGGAAGAAGAATCTGATACTGCATTTAATATTGGTATATGCCCTACTTGCGGTAATCACATGTCCTTGAGTAGTATGGAAGAAGATACACTAGAATGTGATGACATTGATTGTGATACTAAAGTACCACTATTTGAAGAAACTTATTAAGGAGTTATTATGAAAGATTGTAAATTCTGGAATGGAGTGGGTGTACCTGTTAGAGGTGAGGTCTACTTTGACAAGGAGATTTATACAGAGTGGGATGCCAGAGGCACAGGACTTTGTTATGCTATGGGAGAAGGTTTTAATGGTAGTTTTTCATTCCAAGTACTGTATATGGTAGAACCACACTTAGTAGAAGAGTTTACATATAACTCATGTGCTACCCCAAATATTGCGCGCTTTAGTGTAGCTACTATGGCTGATATAGCAAGTTACTATAATACATTATCACATAAATATTAAAGGAGAATTACAATGGCTAAATTTAAATCAGAATTATTCTATAGTGCAGATCAATGGTTAGAGAAAGCAGAAGGTAACTTACTGGAAGACCCAGAAACTCATTACCTTATGGTACAAGCTAAGAATGCACGATTAGCTTTAGAGAATAAACTTGAAGAGGTAATGGACTAATGACAAAATATGAATTAGTTCAAATGTTTGGTGAGTTGGAGTTTGTAGATTTAGTGGATGATGGGTCTGTAGAGGATGAGCTAGCTGAATGGGGTTACTTAGAAGTAGAATTCTCTTGGAATGAGGTAAGTCTCTCTACTCTTTTTGAGGAAGATGAATACCCTAATTTAGACATAGCACAAGTACAAGACTCAGTAGCTGATTATATCTTGAAGAAGATTGGTAAGACTATTGAAATCCAATTGATTAAATAGGAGGTATTATGCAAGACCTAAGAAAGAAAGTATTAGATGTAGGAACTGTATTACACCCATTAGCAGCTGGAAACGGTCTTGTTCTGCTAGGACAAGCTATTATAATTGAGGTGGTTCCTACGCACCCAGAGATAGTTACTTTTATGACAAATAATTATAAAAAATACAGCTATCAATCTATTATTAATAGCTACAAGGTAATGACTGACTTTGGTAGCCGTATGACATGCACTATTTCGGAGATAGAAGCACTGTATCACGTAGGTCTTGTTGTTGATGTAAAAGAACGATATGAAAGACAGAAAGAACTACTACGTGAATTTGAAGAAGAATTATCAATGAAAGAAGAGGGGATTTTATGAGACATGATTTATCTTATGTAGAGAGTTTGAGGGATACTTGGATTGACGTATACTTACGAAGTGACAATACTTTGAAAGATTTAGATTTACATCAATTGTTTGCAGATCGTATTAATAAGTCAAGACAGGATGCTAAACAGTTATGTTATGAAGTACAATATACAATACCTTTTATGGCGCGAATCATAAAGGATTTAACTGCTTTAGAGAAAGTACACGAAGCCTTACAAGAAAGCTCGTTTAGCGAAGAATAACAGAACTAGGAGGCAATAATATGTCGGAGAATAATAATGGGTTTTTTGTAGCTCACATGCACTGTATTGCCTCAGAAATGAAGGAAGCAGGTATCCCACGTTGGGGAAAAGACCAGTACGAAGATTGCGATAGTTCAGATGCAAATGCGGTATACGAGTCCGATACAGATGCAGGTAGTGTATCCTACACAGGATATTGTTGGTCATGTAAGCAGAATTTCCGTGAAGAACATATGGCTAAAAGTAGCCTAGCAGAAGAATTAGGTATGGATACATCAGGTGTTGTCACTGAACGTAAGAGTTTTGTACGTAAAGAAAAGCAACCACCTTTAGAGAAGAAACAAGTAATAGATTTAATCAAGAAGATTGGTTATACAGATAAGACTTACCGTGGTATTAAGCCTGAGACATTAAAGTTCTTTGGGCATTTAGCAGAAGAAGATAGGAATGGTGATATTAAGGCTATCTATTACCCTGAGACATCAGATGGTGGTAATTACCCTACTGGGTATAAGATCAGGTACTTACCTAAGTTCTTCGGTAAAGTAGGTAAGACTGGGTTGTCTAGTGATCTTGCTGGGCAGATTAAGTTTAAAACTGGTAATTTTAGGGATGTGTTACTAGTCGAGGGAGAAGTAGATGTAGCATCAGCTTATCAAATGCTTAGAGATAGCCAGATAGCCAAAGGTCAAAAAGACTACTACCCTGTACCTGTAGTAAGTCCTACAACTGGAGCAGCAAGTGCTGTCAAACAGGTAGCAGCACAGTGGGATTTCTTTGATAATTTTGAGAACATCTACATTGGGTTAGATCCAGATGAAAAAGGTAGAGAAGCTATGGAGGCTATATGTAAGGTGCTTCCTAGGAGTAAGATTAAAATAATTAAATGGTCTGGTGGTGATCCTAATAAGATGCTAACAGATGGTAAGCAAAAACAGTTTCTATCTGATTTCTATAATGCTAAGGATTTAGTAGATACAGGTATAAAGTCCTCTGCAAATACATTAGATGAGGCGATAGCGTTCTTAGATAGCCCTAAGATTAGCTTACCTCCTTTTCTACATAGATTACAGAAAGCTATGACAGGTGGTATTAAGACTACAGGTTATATTCTGAACCTGATCGGGGATACATCTATAGGTAAGAGCCTGTTCACAGATGCGCTATTATATCATTGGTTCTGGAATAGCCCATTAGTACCTACAATAGTTTCTTTGGAGCGAGTGGCAGGAGAAATTACTGGTGATTTCATTAGTATGCACCTCAAGGATAACTTAGGTTCTTATGAGAACAGACAGGATGCCTTGGATATAATTAAAGCACCTGAGAACCAAGAGAAGATTCAAGACCTACTAGTTAATGAGCATGGTGAGTCTAGGTACCATGTACTTGATGATAGATCAGGGACTGTTGCTAGTCTGAAGGCTTGTGTGGAAAAGGCAGTAGCCAAGTTAGGTTCAAAGTTAATTATATTTGACCCCCTTACCGACTTCCTAAGGGCATTACCTATATCTGATCAAGAAGACTTTTTAATGTGGCAGAAGCAGAAGAAGAAAGAGGGTTTAGTTTTTATTAATGTATTGCATACAAGGAAACCTTCCCCTGATAAGGATGGTAATCTCAGGAAAGTAACAGAATACGAAGTGTTAGGTAGTGGTTCTTTTGTGCAATCAGCAGATGCAAATATAGTTATAAACAGGAATAAGATGTCTAAGTGCCCTATAGTTAGGAATACCACTTGCATAGATATACCTAAGATACGTGGAGGTACTACAGGTCATGCAGGTGATATTTATTATGACTATAAAGAGAGGGTGCTTTATGACCTAATAGATCACTTAGCTGAACATCCTGAATTAGAGGCAACAAGGGTGGATGAATCATCAGGTGAAACTAAGAGTACTTTTGGCAATAAGACTAAGGAAGATAAGGTTATTGCAGGAGGAAAACATGATTTTTAAGGGGAAGTGTGTTGGTACGTAAAAAGAGTACAAGAGTAGTTCACTATGGTAAGGGTATTAATGACGTAGATTATAAGGTAACTGTTCATGAGGAGTTACTCCCTCATCCAGACGGTAGTCGTAACCAGATATTAGTGTGGAAATGCCCTGCTTATTCTAAATGGGTAGATCTACTTAAAAGGGTGTACTGTTCAAAGTATCACACCAAACAACCCACGTACAAAGGTTGTACTATGGAAGATGGTTGGCACTCTCTTACGGAGTTCAAGTGCTGGTATGATAACAATCTAGTTGTTGGTCATGGTTCACACCTAGATAAGGATTTCTTAGTAGTTGGTAATAAACACTACTCCCCAGATACTTGTGTACTTATACCAAACCTTGTTAATAACTTCATAAATACTGGAGCTAATATACTTAAGTTAGATAGTACACTACCTATAGGTGTGAGTACTACCAGTAAAGAGGGTATATATAGGTCTAGGTGTTCTGATCCTTTTAAGAGGTATCCTGCGGAAATATCTAGGCATTCGTGTCCTGATGAAGCACATTTAGCTTGGAAAGAAAGAAAACACCAATATGCTTGTGAACTAGCTGATAGTGAATATTGTAATGATGTTAGATTAGCAGAAGCACTAAGGACTAGGTTCTTTTAATAAAACCTCATATGATTAGCCTCGTATGGGGTTTTTCTTTGTTTAAATTTCAATAAACACTTGCAATGATAATTCCCTTCCCGTATAGTAGTTCCACAAGAAAAGATTTGTGGCTTACAGAAGTCATAAAATGACAAATTAATTAGGAGACACCAATGAATGATACCAAGAAGATAAGCTTACCACTACACGAGTATGAAGAGTTACTCGCTACTATCCAAGAAAAGGATGAATTTATCCACAAGTATATTAATAGTGGTCATATTAAAGTTGAGGTAGTACAACCTTTTAGATTGTTTAATGATTACTCACACCATTCAATATGGAGTCACACTATTTATACTCCAACTGAAGAACTTATTATAGCATTGGATAGAAAAGAACGTGGTATCACTGAAGAAGAACTACATGAGGTACAGGATGATATTTTTGTTGCTGCCTGTAATGATATCTATCTATACAAAGAGGGACTGGAGAAGTTAGCTGAGAAGTCACAGATTCATATTCAGGATAATGAAGAAGCAGTTAGAAAGGTATTGCTTAGAAGTAATAACTTGCTTGGCATGGGTTTCTTTGCTAGACTATGGTTTTTACTAACAACACAAGTTACAGGAGAATAATATGAGAGTTAAATTAATTGATGCAGGTAATAAGGTTGGACTTGAAGAGTGTATTGGTAAGAACTTCTTTGCTAATGCAATTAGTGGGGTATTCTCTATTAATGTCCAAGAATTGATAGATAAAGGTTACACCAACCCATTTAACCTCTCTGGTACGGATTTATCTACGTTCAGAAAGGAAATGTTATCTTTTGAGACAGTAGAAATACGTAGTACTACAGCAAGTAATACTTTTAGTGTACCCTTTGGACAAGATACCTACGAGAGAGGGTCAATCACTAAGTCAAATGAGTTTGCATATACTCTTGAGAACTTAGAACATACCCCTTATATGTTACCTCCTGTTGGAAGTAAAGCTATACTATGTGTAGTTAAAAATGCCGCATGCGATGCAAGTCTTAAGCAGTTAGATGGTGAAGAGATATTGATTGTAGCTCATAATGAGAGTAAACTCGCCACTTGGATTATCCTTAGTGATAGTGGTAGAGTACTAGATAGCAGTGTATCTAACTTTGCTTGGTTCAAACCACTACCAGTATATAACCCAGATGAAGATACTCTGGAAGAATTGATGAAAATTACAGGTAGTCAATTAACTAAGAGAGCTACAGCAAGTTATCTATTAGAACATATCAAAAATGGTGATATCCCTAATGTTTACTACAAGGAGAATAAATAATGTTATCAGGTGAAAATACAAATAAAATGTTAGATTTATTAGAAGAAGCAGGTATTCAATATATTACAATGGATGATAGATCATCAGAGTATCATATGTTGCTTATGGGTTGCGATAGTGATAATATCACTTTCCACCAAGGAGAAGCTGCACCTTGGATCTGTGATAAGATTGAGATTTGCGATTATGATACTACACCTGATCCAGTGTACAAAGACTGGTACATGACAGTTAATTACCACTCATAAAAGGAGAATAAATAATGGAAAAAGTTAAATTGATTACTACTGATTATGAGGGTAATGGTGCTTGCGTAGGTAAAGTATTCCCTATAGAAAATGAGCATGAGCATGGTGTGGAAATACTTGTCAGTGATTTAATTATCGGAGGTTTCACTAACCCTGAGGGTATTCTACCTGACACTTCTCTATTTTTCTTGAAAAAGGAAATCGAAGTTGGAGGTAAAGAAAAACTACCCTTCCTACAATTAACAGCTATCGAAGATGTTGAACTAGAAGAGGGTTTCATCTATACCGCTAAGATGAAGCTTACTAGAGGTAAATGTTGTGATATGATTACTCACCATGAAATACGTTACCACGAAGGTAACATTGAAGTTTACGGATACTGTGAGGACAGTCTAATGTATGTGTGGGTCAATATAGGATTTGATGAAGAAGTAGTAGCTGTAGGTAAACTTTGTACTGATGGGGATCACTAACCCCTATGTTCTTTGAGAACTACATGTTACTCTGTACAGACTACCCTAGGTACCATAAGAAAATAGGTCCTTATGTACAGAGTGTAATAATACTACATGAATGCTTTACTGATGTAACCTCGGAAGAGGTAGTAAGGTATTGTAAGTATAAAACAGATGGCTGGTCTTACAATAAGAAGAAGAATAAGTTGTACAGAAGGCAACGGGTACTGTATACTCAGATATTCAACAAAGAGACTAAAGAGTTTAAGCAGTACGAAGTATACGATATGTAATTAATTATAAAGGAGATGTTTATGAAAGTTAAATTATTAACAGATGGCGATTACGGAGTAGGTTTTGAAAGTGTTGCAGGTGAAGTAGTTGAAGCTTCTCGGGAGTTTTCACCCAAAAGAAATCCGTACTATATGATTGCGGCTAGTGAGCTAGTACGAATAGGTGTAGCACTTAAATATGTAGGTAATGCTATGGATTATGAATACTGTTTCCATAGTCGTGAAGTTGAGGTGGTATAGTGAGAAAACTATTAGGGTATATTTGTAAGTGTAAGAGTAATTTAACAGGACAGACTGTATACTACCGAAAAGATGGTCGTGGAGTAACTACCGTTAAAGAAATTGCACATATATACTCTGTGGCATACCTACAAGAAAATATACTCCAAAGAGATAACTGGGGTGGTAAAGGACAAGGTAACAAGTGGGTACCAGTCTATGAAGATATTAAGGGAGATAACTAATATGGTTCGATTAATAAGAGATGACCTAACAGAAACAAGACATGCATTTGTCATAAGTAAGATGTTGCAAACCCAAGGTACTTATTGTGTATTGGAATATATCAAAGAACAAGATATAGATTTATCAGATGCCACCACTATTCTTACGCAAGCATTGATGGTGGATATGACTAAACTTAAGCTAGATAAAAGATTGGAGATACGATGAAATTTTTAACTAAGTGTAAAGATGGTGGTAAAGACTCACCAGTAGATGCATATGTATTGATTGAGATTAAAGGCTTATTCAGTATTATGTTACTTAAATTTAATAAAGGTAAACGAGAAGCTTATCATACTCATGCATTTAACGCTTTGACATGGTTCTTGTGGGGGGATATGAAAGAAGATTGTATAGGTGGATTCAAGGGAGTAGCTCCTTATAAACAATCTTTGTTCCCTAAGTTAACCAAGAGAGACAACCTACATCGTGTAGTAGCACTCAAAGACTCATGGTGCTTTACTTTACGTGGTCCTTGGAAGGATACTTGGGAGGAGTATTTACCTAAGTCAGGTCATTATGTTGTACTTACTCATGGTCGTAAAGAGTTATCACGTACTCGTCATCGTAAGACTAGTAATGGTAATAGGTTTATTTAGGGAGGAAGATTATGGCAATACCAGATAAAAGTAAATATACTAATCGTATATTGGCATCAGATATCGAGGCAAGAGGCTTCCTTGATGCAGTAAAACGACCAGAAGATGTATGGTGTGTTGTATCAAGGGATTTAGAAACTGATGAGTTATTCATCTTTCATGATTACCCCGAGTACGACAATACTACAGTAGAGGATGAGGGTGTTGAACATATTATACCTCCTCGTACAGGATCATTGGTAGAGGGGGTAAGATTTTGGTATCTAGCCGCTAAGAATGGTAGTAAGTTAAGCGTTCATAATTGTCATACTTATGATGAACCTCTTATTAAGAAGATTTGGAGTAAATGTGATATACCTAGAGAAGCATGGGTGGATACGTTCGTTCGTAGTAAGATGCAGTGGTTTGATAGACCTCAACGAAAGGGTGCGCGAAGTCCACATGGATTATTAAATTATTCGTTGATGGAAGGTAATAAGAAACCTAAAGTAGAAGACTTTACGGTCATGAATGCATTTATGCTATGGCGCTGTATTGTTGATACTAAGACACAAGCCTACTGTCATAAGTACTTGGATAATGAACTGTTGAAGCTTAATGCTCTTGGTATAGACTTAACAGAAGCATACAATGTTGAAGCTGAGTATACTCAAAATTGCCATAAGCAGGAAGTACGTGGTGCATTAGCAGATAGACCCCATATGGAAGCTTGTGTTATTGCATGGGATAAAATAACTGATGAGCTTGATGCAGAGATTAGTCCACTTTTACCCCCTACGGTCAAAGCTAACGGGGCTAAAATCACTCGTAGCCAGTTGATGACAGACTTGGGTTGGGATAAGAAGAAGATACCTCCTGATGAGCTTGAGTACGTTACACGAGGTGAGGTATCTGAATGGAAACCTGTTAAACCTTATGTGAAACCTAGTTCTAAGTATTTTAGGACTGAGAAGTTAAACCAGTATAGCGGTTTTGATATGACTCATGGAGAGACTCCTTGCTTTGTTAAGAAGAATGAGCTTACTAAATGGATTAAGGATAATCACCCAGATACTAAACCTAAGGATTGGGATATTAGTAAGGCTATCAAGGAGACTAAGGTACTCAACGCGAAGTGTTGTGAATACTTTGGGGTAGAAGAGACAAGTACTGATTATATTGTAGGGGCACATACTCGAGTAAGTTTTGTTAAGAGTAAGTTGACTCAGCATGACGTTGTTAAGGGGTACCTGATTCGCTATGCTGGACTTAAATCTGTAGAGGAATGGAACTTCAAGAAGGATAAGAACGGTCAAATGATGAGGGCTGATGAAGCTATGGTGGTGAGTTATCCTCCTAAGGCACATCCTGATAATCAGTTACATTTTAAGGTAGCGGCACGTAAGCCTATAGTGACTTCACCTAAGTTACAAGAGGGAGATTATAAGCAACTTAAGGGTGACATTGGGCAGAAGATTGGTAAGTATAATACAGTTACTCATAGACGTAGGTACTTAAGTAATGTTAAAGATCCTGATAACAAAGGTATCATCTCTGCTATTAGAGAAGATGGGCGTATGCCTTGTGGTGTTATGAATTTTGGAACATCCACTGGTCGTAGTTGATTTAGCTTCTACCAGTATAATATAAGAAATACCTTTAATTGACGGGAAAGCACTTAGAGCTTCATACACCAAGCTACGGTAGTAATACACGTAGTGGCTGAATTAACTACTCAGGTAAGGTAAAAGAGATGAAGATTGGGTAATCCGCAGCTAACGTCCCTATGGGATACAAGTTCAACGACTAAATGGAACATTAACAGTTTACAGCGACCAGTGTAGGTGCTATAATACTATATATGTTACGAGACTTCTCAAACGAGAGGGTAATGGGGTACACCGAAAGGTGAAGATATAGTCTAGTCTGTAGGGAAATCTTACAGCAGTTCGGAGAGTGATATGAATATAGTTTACAAGTTTACATCAAGAGTTACAGGTAAGTGGTATATTGGAAGCAAAACAGAGTGTAAAGTAGTGGATGACTACATACTTAATCGTAAAGGTAAGAAGTATTTTACTTCTAGTTATGATAAAGATTTACTTGCAGAGTTTCATGCAGGTAATATGGTCTTAGAGGTACTGGCTGACAATGTATCAAGGGAAAACTTATTAGATGTGGAATCTATGTGGCAAGAGAAAGAAAATGCCGTAGATAATAAAATGTCTTATAACAAAGTTATAGCAAACAAACTAATTAGTAGCTGTGCACGAAAGAAGAAAGGTAATACTTTTGGAAAAGGTATTGGTAATTCTTTCAACCAAACAGCTAATGAAATAGCAAACCACAACTCTCTTGTCGCAAGGAGAGACTTAAAGGCACAGGAGATGGGGTTTGTTGATTGCGGTGATATGCTACAAATTGTTCAGTACTTGAATAGTGTAGAAGGTATAACTGCAGCAGCCTTAGATAGGAAGTATAATCAATCTAAGTATTTCGCAAGAGTGCTAAGGGAAGTGGGAGTATTAGATTTTAATATCGAAGTACCTACACTTAACATAAGAGAGTTGATGCTTGAAGGTGCAACTTTTATAAAGGCTTGTGAAATAGTTGGAGTAAGTTTCTTAGTGGCTAGGAGAGAGTTTGGTAGTAAATTTGTTAATATACTTGATGTAGAGGAGAAGATGGCAATAGTTAATGGCTACAATAACAGGCTAGAACTAGATAAAGCTATCATGAGAAAGTACTTAGAGGGATCAAGTATTTCTCAAATAAGAAACGAACTAGATAACATATCCAATATTACTATACAAAGAACGATAGAGCGTGTAGTAAGAGAACGGCTTAAAGCTAGTGACTTTGAGTGAATATAAACGACACACAGAACGATAGTAAATTTACCCTCAGAGTCTTCTCTGTTAGGTAAGGAAATGAGACAGATTATCATAGCACCTGAAGGTAAAGTGTTAGTTGGTGCGGATCAGAAGAGTAGTCAATTGCAGATTTGTGCTGTTGTTACTAATAATGTGGATTACTTCAATGCGGTTGTTACTGGTAAAGAAACAATAAAGGTAGATGGGGTTGATGTTTACACTGGGTCAGATGCTCATACAGCTAATGCTATCAATTTTGATCTGATATCTAGAGAAGATTGGCAAGAGGCTATTGATAATCAAGATCCTGAATTGATACATAAGTTAAGTTTGTTACGAGGTTCAGCAAAAGGACCATCCTTTTCAGTGCTATTCGGTGCTGGTGGTGAAAAAGTAGCTACCTTACTAGGTATCTCGGTACAAGAAGGTAATCAAAAGAGGCAGTCTTTTCTAGACCAGTTAGGACTGACCGACTTGAATCGTTGGTTAGAGGTATGCAAGCGGCAATACCAAAGAGGTAGTGGTTTTTATATACCAATTGCCTTTGGATACTGGGTTTACTGTACTAGTATGCATAAGGCAGGTAACTACCTTATTCAAGGTCTCGAGGGAGTAGTACAGAAGGTTGCAGTTAATTACTTCGAAGCTAAGGTGATAGAGAACGGGTGGGAAGATAAGGTATTGAAGATACTTGATATGCATGATGAATTTCTAGTAGAAACAACACCTGATATGGCTAAAGAAGTTGGTGAGTTGATGGAGCAATCATACACTCACACCGGAGTACTACTTAACCAGTGGTACAAGGATAATATGGATAAGTATAGCGGAGGAGATAGCTTAGATATACTACCTGATTTTGCAGGTGGGTATGCTATAGGGTCTTCCTATTACGAATGTCATTGATTTATAAGGATAAAACATAACCAAAACCGCTATCCCTCCACGGGAAGCGGTTTTTCTTTGCCTGAATATTAATAAATGTGTTGACTCCCTCTCAAAACACTGTAATATAGGTTCTACCAGTTAGGGCAAGTTGCTTACAAGTTCGGTAAGTATGCTAGAAGCCTATCAGAAATAACCTATAAGGTAGATAAGAACATGCAGTATTAAATCGGGTGCAGAAACAAGAGTAGTCATAGGACCTCGTAGCCTCTCAGACTGACCCACTGGGAGCAAACTAATTATTATAACCAATTAAAGGGATCTAAATAATGAGATTATTAGTATTACAATTCCAAGGACTATTCCTTGAAGAACAGATTGAGCATTACCGCAGTGTACCATTCTTTGATGGTAGTAAGTGCGAGGGTGGGCACTTTAAGAGTAATCGTTATATCTTTGAAAAATCTGTATCATGTCCTGTAGAAGAACACCGTAATTCTAAGAAATATGGTAAAGATTTATTTGGTATTCAGGTTATACAACTTTCTAATATGATAGCCTTCTTTGACCAACGTAATAATTTATATTGGGTAACTAAGAACCGTTATACAGGAGAACTTGGTTGGTTAAGTCTTGAGAGTTTCAAGGAACTAGTACTTAAGGAAATCAATCCAGATAGTATTATAGGTATGTGATATAAACCCTTGACTCCCAGTAAATACTAATATAATATCTATCTCAACTTAGCAAACAAATTTAATTTAAAAAGGATAAATTTATGAACGAAATCAAAGTAAACTACACACTAGCTGAACTTAAAGCTCACGTAGATAGTAGATATAATGTAATCTCTCGTAGTAATGCTCATCGTAGTTCTTCATCAGAAGATGAGTTACTAACAGCTAGTATTATTATTACAGGCACTAATGTTAGCATAACTGCTTATGTATCAACATTTGTTGCTCATACTACAGATAACTACTTAGTGACTACTACTTTGTACCAAACAAGCTACGGTGCTATGTGTAAGGATAAGTACTTCGGTGTTAACACTAGCACTTTATTATCCTTACGTTCAGTGTTCAGTACGTTACCTGCTGATTGTCAGGATGAACTTAGAGCTACCGAGTGGTTAGCTAAGAATCCAAAGAAACTAGTTGATAAGTTCTCTCAAATACTTAATGTATCTGCTTCTTTATTAGAAAGTAACCAGAGAGATATAGCTGACATTGAAGGTATCTTAGTTAATGCACATCATAATATGAAGAAGTCAGCTAAGAGTAACTTCAGTATTGCATGGAGTAAATGGAATATAGTAAAGGCAGGTAAATTACCTTGGTTTGCTAAGTGTTTGAAAGATTTTATGGAGAATAAATAATGAGAAATTCACCCAACACCCAACTAACTGATCTAGAGTTATGTAAGATTGAGATAAATAAACTATTACGGGAGTATAACTGTAGTTTTATATCTGCAGATGAATACTCGCGTGTACTTATCATAGATAACGATACTAATGTTACTGATTGTGCGGAGGATAGGCGATAATGGTTACTTACAAAAAGACAATAATCCGTACAGGAAACCAAGTAGCTTACAAGATAATACGTACAAACAATGATTCTGTTGTAGCAGAGGTAACCCTGTACCTGCATGATGTAGGTGTATTTAAATATATGTGTTGCTCTGATGAGAGTAATGTAAAGCTTTTGTTAATCATAGCTCATAGTAGAGCAGACTTCGCTATAACTACTCTTGAAGAGTATGAATGTACAGGAGATAAATAATGGAAGCTATAAGTTACTATAAGTTTAAAGAACTACACTTCGCTACTGTGGATGACTCAGGTTACCGATTAGGTCAGCACTTTATTAACGTTTTCATTAAGCGATGTGATAATAGTGCAGACTACGATTGGTTGTTTAACTCTGATGATGATAGTAGAGTTAATGATTACTTAGAAGGATTTATCTATGGGAATCAATGGGATATTAACGAACTGCAAATAGTACGACCATTATACAAATAAACCCTTGCATCTAATAACCAACTACTATATCATTCACTTACTGACCAACTGGTTGGGAGAACTGACTCAACGGAGTTAGATTTAAAGGAGATTACTATGAACATTGAACTATTCAAAAAGAAATTACAAATCGTTGGTTGGTTATCTGTAGAGGAAGGTCGTGTTAACTTTGGTAAACTATATAAAGAGGGTTTCCTATCAGTAAATGAATTAGAAATATATGATGATATGAGTTTCCCTTACAAAGGTTGGGAGGAGTCAGTTGAAGTACATGAACAACGTAAGTTAGACTTCCTTAAAATTAACTGGCAAGATGATAAGGATACTACAGGTTTTTGTCTCAATAATGCATGGAGTACTTATAAGGGTTGTACTGGTGCAGATTTGAAATGGTCAGAAGAAAAAGGTTATGAGATTACTGTTAGAGTTAATAACGGAGACAACTACGATGGAGGTTTTAGAAATAAGCGCTTCAATGTAACCTTCAAGATAGAGAAGTTTGCACCATTCAATAAGGCATGGGGTTCTAGTGTATCTCGGCAAATGACTAGAGATGCACAACAAGTTCGTAACCGTCAGATTGCTATAGAAGAAGCTGCTAAAGTCTTAGCTATAGAAGAGATTATGTTAAACGAATTAGGAGCTAAATAATGTTAAGAAAATTCCCAACGTGGGCTAAGACTGATTGTGATGAGTGTGGTATTCAATATCAAGTTACACGTACAGAACCTAAAGAACTTACATCCTGTATTTGTAGTGACTGTGATTTGTATGCCAAGGCATTCGAAGAAGGACGTAAGCTAGCAGTAGAGAGCAATCGTGATATACAAAAGTTTGCTAAGATCCTATTCAATCAAGGCTACTCTCTCGGTATGTTCTCACAGGATATACACAAGAAAGATGAAGGTTATGAATTAATGTTGCGCCATTGTATTGATAGAACCATACATGAAGTTGGAGTAATAAGATTGTTGGATTCTTTATACTTAAGTGAGGAGATCACATAATGAAAGTTGTTACCTTCAAAGAGCCGATGTACGGAGAACAAGTAGTAATTGTATCAGCTAAGAGGACACTAAAAGGTGTATTGATTGAACTAGAAGCTGTTAAAGGTTGTAGTACTATCCTTGCATTAGTAGATGTGAATGCTATGTTTGGTAAGGTTACACTACTACAAGCATTCTCTCTTAATTATGAATATGCTAAGAAGATTGCATTGTTGGGGTTATACGCTTGTGTTTTTGCTAATATAATAGAGGAAATGTAAATAAAACACTTGCACTAAGTAAACAGCACTGTTAATATCTACCTCACTAACAACTTAGAGGAAATTAATTATGATTGAATATACAGAAGGTACTTTAATGTACATGCACGAATATGGTTCTTACACTATGGCACAATTAAACGCATTCACAGGTGAACCTATCACTGCTACTAAAAGTAGTCACCCATACTCTTATGAACCTTTCGAAGTATACAGTAATAACTCAGTAGAGACCGATGGGGGTGCTTACGATGATAGAATGCGCCAATGGGACTGGGATAAGTTTGCACAGTCTTGTCAAGATGTATGGGGTAACACAGGTCAACTGTTCAACTCACGTACTCCTTCTAAGATAGAAGAGTTCCTACGACTGTATAATGATAACCCTAAGCTTATACTTACTCGTATTGTAGAGGGTTGTAACTCAAGTAATGGGTACTCTTATTGGTATTTCTCATGGAATAATGGAGAGTAACTCATGTTAAAACATATTAAGAATTATTTCATCATGAGGTCTATCTGTAATCGTTATGGTATTACTCTCAAAATACATACTAAGGTAGGTCGTGGTAGTTTTAACTATAGTGCCTACGTTGATACACGTTTATACAAGTTATACTTAAAATATTCACCTAAGTGGTTACATAAAGTTTATACAGGTTTCAGAGGAAGAGAGCTACGTAGGACTAATATAGAGATAAAATTGTGCCCTTGGGATAGTATGTTATGGGAGACCTTCTTCCACGAGTTAGGTCATATTATGGACTTACTACAAACTAAAGTATACACCAAGGGTATATACGGGAAGAAGTCCCTAGTAGTAACCCCAGCTAAGAACTCCAGTATACTTGCATATATGTCTACTAAGAACAGAGGAGATCAGTATGGAGATTTACTATTATCCGAGGCTAAAGCTTCAAGGTATGCAGTTAAGTATCTAAAAAGTACTAAAAGGTTTAACAGTAAGAGTTTATTTGATCTAAACTGGAGTATCAGTACTTACACCAAAGGTATATGCAAAGAACAAATAGCTGATATTGACTATAAACTTATTCAATATATTAAAGGTAATGGCACACTTACAGGTAAGAATAATGTATAAGGTAGTCCTACTATTGATATTAATAAGCACTCAAGCTTTAGCTACAGACTGTTCTAGGTATGATAAACTCACACCAATACAGAAGGGTCGATTAGAGTTTGCATACCATCAGGGACTCCCTACGGACTTAGGTTATACTCTTGCAGCAATAAGTCTTAACGAATCTAATGCAGGTAAGTGGCGATTAAATCTTCACAGTAAGGATGTAGGATTATTCCAAGTAAATATAGTAACTGCTTCCCGTACACTAGGAGTCACTAACTATTACAATAAGTTAGAACTTGCTGAAAAGCTCATCTACGATGATATACTCAATGCTTATATAGCACTAGAGGTACTTAACTACTTCAAGGCATACTACAAAGGTGATTGGAGTAAGATGGTACAGGCATATAATGCAGGTTTTAAAATAAATACAATTAAATCGTTAAATTATCTTGCATCCGTAAGAGAGTCTGTTATTATGCTTACACAATGTATGAACACAACAACTTAAAGCGAGAACATAATGACTACCACCAACCTTGTACCAACTGAGATATACATATTATCACTACAATCTAAAGTAAGTAAGACTTGTGTTGAGTCTCGCTTTAATGTTATAGCTAAGAAGTTACAGAACCTTACATGTCACAAATTGATTGATTGGAGCTGTATAAGCTATATCACAGTGCTTACCTTAATCCAGAGTATGTCTGATGCTGGAAAGGAACCTAGTACTGTTAATACGTATCTCAGTGCCCTTAAAGGTGGTGCGAAGAGTGCGTGGATGGAGGGTGTGATGAGTGTTGAAGCTTATCAACGTATCAAGGAAGTTAAACGTGTTAAGGGTCAACGTGTAGATGTTGGTATTGCTCTTACTACAGAAGAGATACGTAAGTTGATCACCACTTGTGATGGTAGTACTAGAAGCTTAAGGGATTCAGCTTTACTAGCATTGTCCTACTCAGCAGGTTTACGTAGAGAGGAGACAGCTAAGTTAGATATCAGTGCTGTAGATATGAGAGAGGGTAGTGTTACTGTCCTTGGTAAAGGTAATAAGGCTGCAGTTAATTACATCAATGAAAGTGCTGTAGGTATCATTAAGAAGTGGATTAAGGTCCGTGGTAAGGCTAGTGGGGGTTTATTCCCTAGTATCCGTAAAGGTGGTAAGATTAACAGTGACAGTATCTCAGGGCAAGCTGTGAGTAATATCGTAGGTAAGAGAGCTAAGGCTGTGGGTTTTGATAAAGTACGTGCACATGACATTCGTAAGAGTTTCTGTACTAACTTACTTGAAGCAGGTGAAGATATCTTTACAGTATCTAAGCTAATGCGCCACTCAACAATAGCAACAACACAAATTTATGATAAGCGTGATAGTAGTACTAGCAGATCAGCCTCACTACGATTATCATTTTAATAAAGGAGAATATTATGAAAACTATTCAAAGTATGATTTTTAGTGCTGAAACTAGCTGTGATATGTGGTTAGCTGTAGCATATGATGAGGTTGCACTAAAAGATAGAGATAAAACCAAAGAACAGGCACTGATGTTAGCAAGTTATTTTGAAGGGAAGTTTGATGGACTGCTTGATGCCAGAGATTTAATGAATAAAACTAAATAATAGCTTGCAAACAAATAACCGTTAGTTTATAGTACCTACATCAACAACGAGACAGGAATATATTTATGAAGAAACTTACACTTAAAGATATCAAAACAAGACTTACTGCTGTAATTGGGCAGATTGCTAATGAACGATTAACAGGTGATACTTGGACAGACTATCATATCAGATACACCACACTTGATTTATGTCATGAACGTAACAGCCTAAAGCAAATAGCTTGGGAAGAACATGGAGTAACCTTATGATTAATGAAGATTTCTTTCCTTTAGGTAAAACCTACCTAGAGAGTAACGCTAAGGGTTTATGGGATGGAGCATTGAAAGCTGAGACTCATAATCGTTTATGTGAATTGTTTGTAGCTAAACGTTTAGGAATAGATACACTATCCGTGGCTAGCTACCTTCAAGTAGATGGAGAGTATTTAGTATCATTAGTCCGTAAAGCTACCTTGGACTTAACAGATTACTTAGATGAAGTTATTGACTTCCCTCTAGAGAAAGCACCTAACTATAAGAAGTTAACACCTCGCTTTGTAGGTAAGTTCTTGCAGTTAGCTAACGATTGGTTTGATGATCAAACAGGTTTACTTAGTGAGAATGAGGTTGTCTTGCTACTTGAGAGAGTTACTGTAAACCGACTAGGGTATGCTATGCCAGCACTAGAATCATACGGTTTCGAATTTGTAGATGGACTTGGTGATGGTGCTAATACAAAGGCTACTGCCTTCCTAACCATGAAATCATTACTAGGTCAAGTGGTCACAGTTAAACCTAACCAATACTACGGGTGTAGTTACACTATTGATAAAGGTATTGAAAATAAAACTAAATAAAACGTTGACAGTAACAATTAATTAGAAGATACTGTGTACATCAAATAAATGAAGGAGATAAATAATGTCAGATAGTTCAATGGTATTAGGATTAGTAATAGGTGTTATTATGGTAACAGGATTCACTAACTACTTGGTAACATCTTTTAAAATGAGTTATTATAAACAGAAACTACTAAATGCAGGTATTGATACGAGTCACGTTGACAATATGGGTATACTAGAAGTTTTATTCGATTAAGGAGATAAATAATGTCAGATAGTTTAATAGATTTAGCGTGGTTGGTATACTTAATAGATGTATTTGCAACAGAGGATTATAATGCAGGTGTAGGTACATCACTAGTACTTGGTTGTATTGGTTGGCTTCTCACCATCATAGTTCCCGACAAGGAGTGGGATGAAGGGGTTAAACCTCAGTTTACTAAAGCTAGTAAGTTTATTGTTACTGTAGGTTTAGTCTACTCTATCTACTTTATCCTTGCCCCTAGTAAAGAGACAGCATGGACTATAACTGGTATTGTTATGACAGCTAAAGCAGTAGATAACCCATCTATCCAGAATATCACAAGTGAGGGTATGGATATCCTAGAGAAGAAATTGAAAATGTATAGTAAAGAATTAGATAAGCAAATGAATTTAATTGAAGGAGATGATAAATAATGGAAGAGTTAAACTTTAGAATGGTGTTCACACCTGCAATAGAATTTGATATTAATAAAGAGGTTATTATCCGTTCAGCTACAGCTAAGAAAGCTCAGGAAGATTTAGATATCATATCTCTTTACACATTATTCTTACAGGATAATAATATGATGGATGACTACTCTAATATGGGTTATGTAGAGGAATTCGTTGATGGAGAGTGGATAGAAGCAGGAATTGAAGGAGTACACTACTAATGAAACAATATGAAACTAACATCACAGCAGGTTTTAGTATGCAATGGTCAATCTCCAAGAGTATTATGGAGTACATCAGTAACATGTTAGACCAAGGGGATTACTCCTTTGATTTCGGTGAAGATTACTTAGAACTAACTAATCATAGTGTTAAGGTTAGTCCTAAGAGTTTAATGCTAGGACTTAGTGATAAGACTAATGATCCAACTACTCGCGGTAAGTTTGGTTCTGGATCGGTGCAAGCTATGCCAGCATTATTATCACAAGGTGTGACTATCACTATTACTAACAATGACTTAACGTGGACTCCTGTATTTCAGTATAGCTCAGTATGGGATGAGGAAGTATTAGTTATCCTTGAGCAATATAATGGTGGTATTGGTAAGGACTATGTAGTACTATTAGAAGGATTAGAGGAAGAAGACCTCAAAGAGATTAAGCAACGTTGTTTAGAGTTCCAAGCTCGAGAAGTATTATACTCAACTGAGTTAGGTGACCTTATTGAGAGTGGTGAAGGTGAGGAAGGTGAATTGTATGTTGGTGATATCTTCGTAACACAGAACACAGATTTTAAGTATAGCTATAACTTTAAGCCTCATGTAGTTACCCTTACTCAAGACCGTAATGCACTAGATTCTTGGCAGTTACGACGATTGACAGCACAACTCATCTCACAGATTGATGATGAGGATTTTATAAAAGAAGCTATTGAAGCTAACACGTATGATACTGAGCTTGTTAATGACCACTTTTATACTAAGAAATCTTGCTCTGAAGATGCACATGCTGCAGTTGGTTTGTTTGGTAAAGAGTTTGTACTAGAGAATGAAGGTAAGATTGTTACTGATGATTACACTGAGCATAAAGAGAATGAGAAGCTAGGTAATGCTTCTGTATACATTGAGAATAGTGCTAAAGTCCAAGCTATTCAACAGTCAGATGTATACAAGAGTTCTATCGCTTGTGTTGATATTGTAGCGAAGCAGTCTATTGATGAATACATTGAAGAACTCGAAGAGAGTATCATGCGAATTGTAGATAACAACATGAATGCGGAAGATGGTGCTAAGGTGAAACAATTACTTGACTGTTTATCAGAAGAAGCGCATCAGTGGTCAGGTGATGTAGAGGACGGTAGTTTACCGTTTTAATTAATAGGAGGTATATATGAGTGAGTTATTAAAAGGTCCAATATATATAACCGATTGGGAGGGTAATCCTTGGCATGAACATAATGTACATATACATTGTAGTTACTCCCGTCGATTACGTGAGACTACTTTAACTTTGTTCACAAAAGATCATCAAAAGGTAGTCAAGTTAACAGATAAAGAGTACACTGAACTAGCTACTAATTACCTTCAGAATAATTGGTGTCTAGAGCAAAAACGAGAATGGCAACGTGAACTAAGAACTATGTATCAAAACATGGGAGATTAGTTTACTAAACTGAGAGGAGGTATTTATGACTAGAGAGAAGGATCTGGCTTTCTTTGAAGATGACTACCCAGATGAAGTAGATGAGCTGTTCAATGTACTCGATAACTGTGGAATAGATAGTGACACTTGGTTACTCTTGTTCTCAGCACTAACTGAGGCTTATATATACGAAGGTTATAGCAACCATAAGTTAAATAATTCTAACTTTTATCTTGACATTGATAATACAGTTGCGTATCATGGTTCGGGTGAGCATAGTTCGAGTGAATCATCTACTAGTGTTTACATTAAAGAAGATGGTACTGACAAGGTCATATGTGAGATTTACTACTCGATAGGTGATGCACATTGTTGTGATAGCCGACTATTAAGTTTTGAAGTAATACCAGCAGAAGAGGAGGAGGAAGTGGCACAGTTAAGAGTAAGAGAAAATGGTGTTGATGGAAGTATAGCCCCAGTTACCCTAAAAGTAGAGGGTGATGGACGTATAACAGGTATCCATGTAACAGGTGACTCAAACCATCTACCTAATTTCGTAGATTACGGTACTAAAGGTAAATGGATGGCAGTAGAACCAGAGCATATGAACAAAACAACGAGTGAGGTAATGCAATCATTGCATGCTGCCACTAAAATTAAATTACATAAAGGAGATTATAATATGAGTACAATTTCAACGGTTAACATTACACTTATCGACACTAACAACAACGTTAAAGGTGCTAAGAAAGTAGTATTTCAAAAGCTTAACGTAGTTACTGAGTATAACGATGAGCAAACTAAAATGAATGTCATTGCAACAGGTGATGTTATGAAGGAGTTAGTTCGTTATAACGAGAAGGTACGTACTGTAACAGTAGATAAAGCTATCTTACGTAGTACTGGCAATGAAGTATTTTTAGAGCCAATTGAATTACTATCTGATAGTGAGTTAGAGTGGTCTATTATTAAGATTGCATAGTAACTAGTTAGAACTCAAGCACCCTTTCATTTAAGAATGGGTGCTATTTTCATTTAAAACAGGAGATAATTATGACGTATTTGGAAACAATTCAAGATATGGTTAAAGAAAGTCACCAAGATGCAGTAGATGCATTCAAGGTATTCATGGAGGATGTTTGTGTACCTCAATTTACTGATTCAATCAAAGGTCCAGTAGCTATTACAGGTGTATCCAGTCTTAGAGAGAGTAATATAAATTCAGATAAGTTTCTTGAGTGGTTAGAAGAAGAAGGTTTTGAAGTAAATGAAGTTGGTGGTGTTATTAGTATTTCATATTAATTGCATAAACCTATTGACTTAATCAACATAAGTATATAATATCTAATCATCAGAAACCAAAGAGGAATATGCATGAGAGTTCTTAAGGTAAAGGGAATACAGGTAGACAGGGGTTGGAATGGACCTATAAGCTTATCTCAGAAGGTACGTAAGACAATCCTAAAGAAAGGTTACACTAAGGTACAGATCAACGGTGAAATCTTCGGAGTAGAGTTGACTAGGAGCCGTGACTACACAGATTACGGTATTGCTTGGTTAGGTAAGAAATTAGGTAAATTAAATGCATTAGGTATTTTTGAAAAGGAGATTGATAATGAACAGTAAAATTATGTTTCGTGATGATAAAGGTACACTACGTACTATTGACTTCGGTGATACAGAGACTAACTTACTTGAGGTACAAGACCAAAAGGATATCAAGCATAAGCTAACAGAGCATGGTATCCTTGTGAAGAGTAAGACACCAGTACTATGCTTACTGTATAACAGTTAGTAGTTCCTCACAGCTAAAATAAGACACAAACTCTACTAGTTTGATACTGGTTGGGGTTTTTCTATATCTATCGTTCCTGTACGTCCCACGAAGTATCTCATTTAGAACTTGACAGACTTTTCATATGCAGAACTGGCTACGATTCTCATTTGCCCTCAAGAAAAATCTGTAGAGAATATAAATCTCATCTCAAATACACCTCCAGAATTTCTGTAATAATAATAAATAATTTGTGATTTTTCAAAAGTCAAATAATTAAAAGGAATAGTGGGTATAGTTTGTGTGAATGACACTATGGTATGATGATTGCATAAGATTATTTTCTGTCAGGCAGGGTGGAATTTACCGTAATTGAAACGATTAACCGATTTTTATCCTTTGTTCCCTTGGGAACGATTGAAGTATTACATAGGTAATTCTAAAGTACAATACTTTAGTTAATTAATTTTAAATTAAATATCACCTATATAGTGGAACAAGTTACTTGTTATGACAGGGTTACACTTTTAAATTAATTACAATCATTTGTTGACATGATAATCAATTGCTTTAATATGTGGGGTCTCTTAAACAAAACAACTTAATAGGTTTAAAATTATGAATAACAATTTCGGTTCTTTCGCTTTACCTACTGGCTTTAATTGGGAAATTAAAACTTTTGTTAAACAGGTTAAAACTAAAAAATGGATCAATACTTTTTCTAAACAGTTAACCAAGTACGCAGAACGTTTAACCACTGCAAATATTGATAATAGACAAGTTATCGGTGGAATGTTACAAGCTGCCTATGGTGCAAATATAGGCTATCAAGTTGAACAACTATTAACAGATGATAATTTAATTAAAATTAAATCTAACATATTAGCAGTTATCTATAAATAAACTATTGACAGTATAAACATTTTAACTTTATACTGTCACTTCCCTAGCAAGAATAACTTGCTACCAGTAACACTAAACAAGGTTTAATTTTATGAATGCCCATGATTATTTTTTAAGTAAGAATCCAGACTATAAAAGGTTTTGTAATAAATACATTAAGACTTTGAAAAAGTTGGATCTACATCATGATATGTTATCAGAGAGATTAACAATTAATTTCACTGATGCGCTTTACAATAGAATTGATCAAGTGTATCTTACACGAAACGCAATAGTACAAAAGGCGCGCAATATTGAAAGCGCATTTAATGTTTATTGTATCCCACTACTAAGAAAGGTTTAAAACATGCAAACACTTAAAACACAATTTCAAACTATGCTAGCTAATAATATCATTCCTGTTTTTGAATTCGAAATGAGTAATGATGAATACTTAGTCGTTAATATCTATTTAGATGATAAAGGTATCGGGTTTGAATTCGATAATGATAACCTACCTGTTAGTTTTGATGGAGAGATAGAAAACGAAGGGGATACGTGGTTACTACCTTTCGATGAATGTTTTGAAGAACTTGATCATTACTTGCAAATGATAAGTGAAAATATAACAGATGGGTTTTTAATACCTAATGATCTTTATAGATTTACTGAAGAATAAAGTTTGTTTATTATTGCTAATTAATATAATGTAGTTAGCAATTCAATAAATGAGTTTATAAAACTTAAACCTGTTTACCATTAACAATAAATAAGGCTATACCATGAAAGAATTAAAAACTAAGATTAAAGCGCTTTTACCTGTCAATAGTTACTTTACCCTTGACGATGGAGAACAAAGTCTCGTAGTTTATCCAACTAATCACATTAAGGTAACTGATGGGTTTATTAGTATAGAAGTAGCAACGAGTGTTTATGGAACTATCACAGAAGACCATAACATAATGGAAGCTATTGCCGAGTTGTATCAACTGTTAACAGATTATGCGGATACAGTAGAAGATTATTGTAGTATTAACCCTGTATTAGATGATCAAACTTACCGCTTAAACTGGTGTGGTGTCTACATTGAGCAAGATAGTAAAGACTTTGATAGTGTTGATTCGTTGATAAATTATTTAAAATTAAATAAATAGGAGTTTGTATTATGTCTAAATTAATTCAAATAGCAGGTAGACTACAAGACGATCATTTATGCTTAGTAGTAAATAGTAATGACAGTGATTTAAACGTTTATATTGATTCAGGTACAGGTTCAGAAGATTTTAAAAGAACATCATATGAGTTAGACATAGACGAACAAATAAAACTATGTAAAGCTTTAATGATTAATATTAATAAGTGGAAAGATCAATAAACTTGTTGACAACCAAATCAATAAAATAGTATCATTCAACACGTAAACAAAAGGGCGGGAAGTTACCTCCAACAATTAATACAATTAGAGTAATTAACTATGAAAAATATAGAGATAAACAGCGAGCTAGTATTATCAACTTCACATGTAACCCGTTACGAATGTAACAATAGTCTACTAAAAAACTTTTCTACTGACGAGTTCAATGTTAGGTTTTTAGTAGGACCTGCTATCGAAGAAATCGAAGAAAGTGGATCAGGTTTATCTAATAAAAACCTAGTAAGATTGTTAAAACTAGCATTAGTTTATAAATGTAAATGGCTAGTATTGGATTCTGATGGTATTGTGTGTCCTGAGTTACCCGAATTTAATTGGTAGAAAACAAAACCTTATTAACTAAATAGAGATAATAAAATTATGAAAACATTTAAAACCCTAGCCACAAAAACCCGTGACAATGCGCGCCTATTAGCTAAAGCTTTAAAATTGAAAGGCTTTAAACCTGCAACCCCTAAAAAGTCATTAACTAGCGGTAAGTGGTTAGTAACTGATAAACTTTTTACATTAGCTGATCAGGTTGTTAAAATGCCAACCAAGAATAAAACATTTGTTGTTGTTAATAATTTAATAATTAACTAAAAACGCTTGACACTGAATAACAAGCGCGTAGGATACGCAACAAGCTAAACAAAACTTAATCGGCAATTTAGCCAAACTATTAAAAGAGAAATTTATGAATACATTATTAAATCATGATAACAAAGCCGCATCTATTGAAGTTTCAACGGGTTATGATAGCACTGAGAAAAAAGAAATCTTTACCTCAAAAACTTGGACACAATTAACAGATAGTGATAAGCAAAATATCGCAAGTAATTGGATCAAAGACCACGTTTATTGTAATGTTAATCAGGTTATGGAATTGTTAGCACAAAATGATGATCATTGTGATTTTGATGAATATCAGAACATCGCAGAATATCAGGACTTTGACGAAACAAGCGGATCACACATTAATGATTTAACTATTGATGAATTAATTGTGTTAGCTGAAGATCTAGACGTTGATCATGTAGAATTGTTTAGAACAAAATACTTAGATGATTTAATTGAAAACACAAACAATACCACATTCATCGTACAAGATTGCTATAACGAGCTTGAAATTACTTTTTCCTTATCACTAGAAAAAACAGAGGATGAGTACAATCAACAGGAAATTGAAAAAGAGTTAATAAGCTTTTTTGGTAAGTATAAAGAGGATCATTTTTCATTCGATGATCTAGACACTTGTATAACTGAATTGGGGATAAATTTCGATGGTTATTTAAAGGCATATCAAAGTGATTTAGCGGATTTAATTGTTGATGAAATTGATTTAGCAGAATATGGGCAAGATAACTCCCTTGACCCAGAATACCAGCAAGCATACGAATTCTGGAGTGTATCAGATCATTTTGTTAGTATGTTAAATGACTCTAGTGAATGTTCTAATGATATCCTAGGGTTGAAGGTCTGGGCAAGATATTGTACGGGACAAGGGATCGTGTTAGACCATCAAATACAGGTAGCTGCATTCAAAGTGTTATCAGATTGTAGTTATACAAGTTATTAACTAAAAGTTTCACATAACCAATTATTAAACAATCAATAGTTGGTTATCTTAAGCAATTAAACACTAAACCTTAATAAAACTAAATAGGATCTATCATGCAAAATAACTATGTAAAGACTATCACCACTAAAAAACGTTTCTCATCTGCTGATCACACTAACAATGTAAGTTTAAAGACTGATAGTGTTAAGCGACGTAATCAGCGCAATAACAAATCATTGAATCGCTCTTTCGTTATCCGTACTCATGCAGCACAAGATTAATAAAAAGGTAATATCATGTTAAACAAATTAATAAGCGCATTCACACCGAAACAACAAACAGCTGATCAGGTTATCGAAGCTATACATAACACACAAGGGTTAAATAATAATAGTGGTACTGTGCAAACTAAATTAGCTTTAAACGCATTAAACAGCCTGTTAGGGCTTAAATTAACGGGTATTCATTCGTTAGATATAGGTGGGTTGCCAGTAGTACTAAACTTTGATGATAATAGTAATCTCGTTTCAATAACTGCAAAGTCTGATGTTAAGAAACAGCGTAGTTATTCGAATAGAGTTCAAATTAAAAGAAATTTACCGCATTAAAGTGTTGACAGTGTAGCTACTAAAAAGTTACACTGTTTTTCTGTTAAACACTATTACAACTTGAAAGGCTTAAAATTATGTTCTTACCTATATTATTTATTATTAATGTATTGTTACTTTTAAACGATGAAGATAATGATATCGTAACGTGTATATCTGGTATCTTAACTGCTTTTTTCTTCTTTCGTTTTGTTTGTTTTATGTCCTTAGTGGGCGAAACTACTACTTTTTTATACTGGGGTTAATTATGTTATTTAATAAAAAATTCGATACAGCGCTAGATATATTCTTATTCGTTGTCATGGTATCGCCTGTTATATTCTTGCTTACTGGTACCACACTAGCTAACTTGGGAGCTTTATAAAATGATTAACTACCCTTTAATCTGTATCATCTTGTTTGTTGTATTATTAATAGCTGGTTTGGGGCTGGATACAATCCAACGCAGTCGAAGAGTATCAAATACAGTGAGAGCAATGAGTCGTATCACTATGGTGTGTTGTTTCTTAAGCGCTTTCACAATGTTATTTACTAGTCTAGTGTTGGCTGTTTAAGGGGTTATCATGTCAATTAATACAATAGAATTACATAGACTGAACAATAACAAAGTTTATGCTATATCTATTTACCTATTCAGTTATCAATTGATCATAGAAAGTAATAAGAAACTAACTTTCATTAAGTTTAAATAAAAGCTTTACATCTCATTTATTATAATGTTAGTATCTCCCTGTTAGCTAAGTGATAAGCACTTAGCGACATAATTTAAAAGAGTAAAATTATCATGGCTTATAAAAACCAAGTACAAATTGGCGTAGTAGACGAACAAATTGATGCATTAGATAAAGATGAATACCTTGATGCTAGTGATATCGGTTTAACTGAGTGCCGTATGTTCTTAAGTACCCATCAATCGTGCAGCTACCACATTGTTAACCCACTAAGGGCGCAACAGTCTAGATTAATAAACACTGCATTAGTTGAAAACTTAGTTTGTGAATATGATGATTGCTTAGTAGAAAACATTTGCCCAAGTGAGATCCATAGCGGTATGCTGATCACCCAACACGGTTACACTGGGCGAGTTGTAAAGGTGGATCGTTATGAGAATATCTGGAGAGGTGTAGTTGATGCATCAGAACCATATGTATATGTTGTTCGTATGGAGTACGTTAGTGGTGATTTATCAATGCATATGGGGTTTAGAGACCGTATTAATAACGGTTGCGATCAAGGTCACTTATCCAGCCAGCAAGGAAATAGACTTGCAACGTTTCGACAGGTAATTGAAAAATAGTTAATAAACTTGTTTACATCTAAACCGTTAACCCCTGAAAATGGGGGTTTATTCAATCTAAACATTAAGGCGTTAACAATATGAACATAACACACGTAAAACTAGCACTTTCAAGTGATAAGACTATACAACGTATAAGAACTGCTATTGATAACACACACCGCAAAGGGTTTAGTGTTGACCACGTAATGGATAGTAAAGGAAAGCGCAATTTCTTATCCGTTCGTGTCCGTGGTGGTAAGCTATCTATAACAGATAGAAACAACACTGATATAACTCAGTTGATAGTTAAGGTATTGCGCGATAGAAAAGAGGCAATGAATAAAGATATTGAACGGAATCAGGAAGTATTAACAAAGGAACAAATACGACAATACACAAAATGATTTAAACCTGATAATTTTAAGCCTCACTATTGAGGCTTTTTTGTTGCATAGAATAAATCATGTTTAGAGTAATAACACTAATATTTAAACCACATTAGAGCTTGTACTCTAACTTTCTAGAGCAGTTACTCTAATAATCAGACAAATAACCCTATACTCTAAAAATACACTTTTCAAACGTAAGGTATCAAACGAGCGATTTAAGCATACTTATTTTCACCTATAGAACGGCTTACCTTTGCCCTAGTCGTTAAAACCTCGCTTTGCTAGATACCTTACAATTGACGTTATTTTCTGATCATTTTAGAAAATCTGAGATGGACACAATGCATTAAATTAAACGTTTTGAGCTTATATCGCTGTTTTGATAGCTTAGAATAGATTTAGTTTTGTTGCTTTATTACATTTTACTGGCAAGTGTAAACCAACGTGTACACTTTAATGTTTTACTCAGTTGAATTATCTTTGATAAAAGTTTGCACTCCTTAAATCAGTATGCTAGCTACCAACTAATTACACTTATTTGCAATAATACCTTGTATTGTGTTTTATCGTATGCTAGCTACTAACAATTAGAGTGAATGCTCTATAAAACGTGTTTAGAGTGAATGCTCTATAAATTACAATTTAACACTATGAATGAACCGCGCCGGCGCGAATAGCACAATAACAATGCCAGTACAATAGCTAAGTGTTAAATAAACTAATTTAATTAAATGTATAAATAAACTTGCTATCCTCAATCATTTAGTCCACTATTCACCCACGGAATAAAAACAACCACTTTATAATTAATCTAACAAGTGAGTATACAACATGAAAATTAATCACACTTCTATCGTTAAAGCCTTTACTACTGAAGGCGCTATCCTTGATTTAATCAACGAAACCTTCAGTAAGGTGTATATTGAAATCTTTATAAATGGTCTTGTTGTTGATGGTGAAGTGGGTACTGTTATTGAAGTTGAAAAGGATGAAAGGCAGACTAGAACTACCACAAATTATTTCATCGTAACAAATATCAATAGCTTATTAAAACGTGTTGAACACTGCAACGAGACCGTATACAAGTATAATGATCCTGAGCTTGAAAAGTTAATGCATGGTTAGTTGATAACCTTCGATAACAAACCCCTTAATTGGGGTTTAGTTGGTAGTAGTAAGCAACAATCAAACAACTTTAAAGAGTAGCTAAGTAATGAAAACATTATCTAAAAATTTCCAAGTTATAACCTTAAATACGGTAGAAGATCTAACAAGTATAACCTTGCGAGTATTAACGGGTTCTGATGCTAGTAAGTGTCTTAATTTTAATACTTTCTTTGCTAGGCGCGCGGTTAGTACTAAAGAAATTAATATATGCTCAGTTGATTTGATTAACTATATTGATGAAATTATAGAAGTTATAGAGCATAGATTGAGCCTTCGAATGGGTTCAAGACATGCAAATGATGAGGTGAAATTATAATGTTAATAGGTACCGCAATAATCAGAGCCATATTAACAAAACTAGGTTTAAATAGTGGTAAAGATAGCCTAGACTTTGAAAGTATAACTATTACAAGTTTTGAAGTAACAAGCAATATTAATGTATACTGCGTAAAGGGGGTACAATCAACCCCTGATCATAGTCGGGGAAGGTTAAAGTTCTTACATATACCTTTTACAATTTACCTTTGATAATAACCCCCTTAATTGGGGTTTTGTCAGTAGTAAAGGTTTTCCTTTACAGGTAGGAAGCAAGGTAAACTTGCTAATATAAACAATTTGAAACAAAGGTGTAATACAATGTGTCAATCTAAATTTAATAGAGTTGTATCAGCTATACAGCAAGGTCAACAAGTATCATGTTATGGTGATAACGTATCCTTAGAAGGTGGTGATTATTCATGGCAAGAAAAAGAACTATGGATCAACTTAAAAAGTGGTGCAAGTGTATTGGCAGGTCACCGAGAAATACGAGCTATGGAGTTCGAAGCATGAAAACATTAATTGATAGTATGGATTTATCATCTACTGCAAAGCGTAAAAGCTATGGATCAATCGAACAGGGTTTAAAAGTGAATGCTTATCGTAAACAAGTTATAAACTCCGAACGTTCGAAAGGTGCAACACAAATCGAAGCTATTAATACAGCTAATGCATCAGTAATAACTAAATTCGGGAAAGCTAAGTAATGGCATATATTAACAACACAAAATGTATTAACAAGTTTAAAGCGCTATTCGAAAGTAACACGTTAAACCATAGTAGTATGTTAGATCTAACTATGCGCTTATGCTTTCTAGGTAACTATTATATACAGACTGATAATGTAAAAAGCTTAGAATATAGAGAGCTTAATATGTTAGTTAAACAAACAATTCAAAAAGGGCATTAACAATGAAAAACTTAACATATACAAGCTTTGCTTGGTTACCTGCAATTATGGCTGTATCAGTTAGCCTATGCTTATTATCGGAACCTTTAACAAAGGTTTTAATCAATACACTAATCGGTTTAATCGTCTTATAAGGTTTTATCATGACAACACCAAACAACCTAACCACTAACATTAAGGATAAACACAATGAACACTAATACACAAATTGAATTACTATACGGAACACGTAAAAAATCAATGGTAGTAGCTTACCTACTAGGTGCTTTTCTTGGTGCTTTCGGAGCTAACTATTTCTATGCTAAACGCCCTGAATTAGCTTGTGTTGTTATCTTCTTATTCTTCTTTCCTTATCAGGTAACTTCACCATACATGATATGGGCTTATATCTTGTACATAATAGCTATCTTATCAGGTGTGGTTATCACATACTTTGCAGTAAATGACGCTAACGACAAGATACTAACAGAATGTAAATTGATTGTTGAAACGGGTATTAGTTCTCAGTCGGGGATACCTACCAGCCCAGACAACCCAGTGGTGACAGATGATAAAGGAGCAATAGTTAAATAATGAATAACAAACACGTAGTATTAAACAGTGATAAGTTCAGTTTCAAGTATAACGACAGTGATCAGTTATACTATTGCACTCCATCATATGAACAGGGTTATGTGATAGTGATATGGATAGGTAAAGACGGACTACCTGAAGCAGGACCCGAACCAATAACCCGAATGTTTAGAATTCTTAACTCAGGACAGATCAAAGTTATTGAGTTGTTAAAGGTTTTATAGCCTATAAGATACAATAACAACTTGGCACAATATATGCTTAAAACTATTATCACTTTATTTAGTTAATTTAATTGCCTTATGCTTAACCTTAGTCCATTATTAAAACCACTGGAAACAAAACCAAGCAATAAGGGTATAACATGACAACATTAACACTAAGTCAAAACAAGAAAGTAGCAGTACTTAGACTAGAATTAATAAGCGCTATTAAGAACAGTAACCTTATTACTCTAGTATCTAACAAGTTAGTATCATTAAGTAAGAAACATAAACAAGATGAGCTTGGATATGATGTAATAACCTTTAATGTAGATAACTACGTAGTAGCACAGATAACACTTAACAGAAGAGGTATAGAACAGGTACAAGGTAACGTATGTAAATTAGTAACAATGAAAACACTTAATGACTTGGCAATAATACTTAAATAAATTAAGCAATCGTAACAAGTTACTATGCCCCTTTACGGGGCTTTTTACTGTATATCACACTATAAAACCATACATTCTACCCTGTCCCAGTAATAACCCCTTAAATAGCTCGTTTACTGCCTTTAAACCCTATCTGCAATACTAACCAATACCCAACAATCACATAGCAACTAAAACATACCTCTCTGTCTAGAATATAATCAATACTCGAATATAATACCCTCCACACTGTATACCTTCATAGCATCTTAATACCTCCTTAGAAGGGCTATAACACCTTACAATATCAAATGCTTACACTGTATCATCTATATAGTAGTTAATAGCTTATAGGTGGTATACAGGACGTATAAATACTATACAAATAGCATAAGATAGCTAGTACATAACATATACGTATATAAAGAGCTTATATAAGCCTATATAGCATATATACAATAAAAAATAATAGGGGTACGTTTCACTTAACAATGGGGTACTTATACTCGTTTACATGTTGCACCCGTAGGGGGCTGTAAACACTGTATAGCTAGGTATAGCCTATTGTATAGGTTTGTGTGTTTACTCTATTGTAAGTGATTGAGTGTAACGAGATACAATAAAGTATGACTACTATAAGAGGTATACAATTAAAACTATTATACGTGGGGGAAGGGTTAAACATTGGGGAAAGGGTTTTAACCCTTTTCACTATCGTTTAAGTCTTACATAACTAGTCTAGTTTTATAAGTTAATAGTATAAGTGATTACATCACTACTAATGATTAACTATTAAAAGTATTAACTCTTTACATCATGTCACTTCATTACTGCTCACTACGTTCGAACACTAGTAATAAGTAAGCTAACTCTCTGTATTACATAGGTTTAAGGAGTATATGCTTCAAGTTTACTTGTTATAATACATATTATAAATAGTGGTAAGTGTTTCTAACTCGTTGAAATGTATATAGATATTTTAATATTCTTATTGTTGGCATAGACCTTGTGTCCTTATCGTTAAGCACCTAACTTGCGAATTTAACCTACTTGCGAATTTATACTTTTGAGTGTTTTTACTAACGTAAGTGTTTTACCTTCTCCAAGTTATTAATACTTCTCCAAGTATAGATATTCTCCAAAGGATATTTTAAATTAGGTATCTTTATATGGAATGTTGATATTTTAATTTTAGATATTTTATATTTATAAGGTTTTTACCTGAGTAATTTATTACGATTACTTTGTGGGAAGTATGTTATAACTTGGTTGTATTATGTCACTAGAGGGATGAGGACTTGTCCGAATCTTTTGTAGACAAGGGTTATACACAAGTGTCTTTTTTCTCCTTTAGTATCAGTAGTTTAGACCCCCCTTTGCGAAGAAATCCCAAATTCTTCGCAAGCTGTTTATTTATACAGTAGTTTATACAGTATAATAACAGTATATTTCACTACGTAAAATAGGTAGTATTTAGTACTATTTAATCCTTGTATTGAAGTGCCCCCTCTGGTAAGATTCACATATTAATAATTATAAAGGAGTAAGTATGGAAAGGTTTAAGAAGATGGTAGATGACTTAACTATAGAGTTTGATGATTACTCTAAGAGATATGGTACTGGGTTGACATGTGAGTTTGCTACTAATGGTGAGGACTTTGAGGATAAGGTTGATTACATTAATAACAAGATGGTACATAACGGGTATTGGCATATCATGAGGTGTGATACTTGTAAGGGTTATGATTCTAAGAGACATTGGCATGTACAGATAGTGGATGCGTATAGTTGGGAGAATCATCATAGTCTTATCCGTGATCTTAAGAGAAAGAATATAGAACTAGAAAGAGTAGCTAATGATTTGATTAAGGATATGAGTAATAAGGAATACTACAAGGAAGGTACCTTAGCTAACTTTATTGATTTGTTTGAGTGTGTAGTGGATACACCTGAACAGTATGATGAATATTGTGATGCTACTTTGTACGCTGACCTAGCTAACCCTCAGAATAGAGAGGATAAGAATAAGCTTAATGAGTTACTTAAGTTGGAGGAGGATACTGTAGTATGGGATGTGTCTAGGGATATTACTATAGAGAAGGATGGTACGAATAATTGGAATATGTTCTCTGAGTGTAATAGTGGTTGTGTTGCTTATGTACATATGTCACACTTCACTCAAGCAGTAGGTAAGAGGTTTCGTATTACTGTTGGGTTGTTACCTGATAGAGATTAATAATTAAAGGAGAATAGATAATGGATATAGGTATATTTGAAGAGTTAATTGAACAACGTAGAGAACAAGTAGTAGCTAATTTTAAGGTAGCATTGAATAATGCTTATAACAAAGGTGTTGTATATGGGGAGAGTAATACAGTTGATACTAGAGTTGATAGTTGTGGTAAGGCTATGTTTCCTGCTAGGACTCTTACTGGTTTACTGAGTAATAACCCTTACAGTAAGGTTACTGGTAGTAGTGGTAAGAAGTTGAAGAGTGCTTGGCATAATGGTTTCTTAGTAGGTATTAAGTAATGAGTAAGTGTAAACATTGTGGTTCTAATATGAGTAAGTGTCCTATTACCTGTAGTAGATGTGGTGGTGTTATTAATGCTATGACTCGTAAGGAAAGAAGTAAGTTAGATGAGGGTTCTGTAGAAGAACAAGGTGGTTATGTATGGTTAGTTCTTGCAGTGATGTTCTTAATAGTACTTGTACTAGATTAAAGGGAGGTAAGTTATGATTAATAAAGAAGAACTCTTTATGAGTAATAAAGAGATAATAATAGCTAGACTAGAGAAGTTTATATCTACTGGTAAGGTGGTAGTACCCTATCAGGGCTTATGTCACTTTATAACCTCATGCCAGAATAATCTTATACATGAGTTGACCATCACAGATTTACATAAAATATTCCTTAGTTGGGAGTACTTTAGTGGAGATGAGGTATACCCTATAAAGTCACCTTGGTACAGTTTACTATCTACTGAAGGTTATTACATACACGATAATCTTTACAAAGGTAGACAGTTGAAGATGCGCAAACTATTAGCTAGACATATAATTAATGAACTTAGTAAGGAGGTTAGTAATGACTGTTAATAAAAGTCTATACCACGAAGAGAGTATGTCTCACTCAGATGGAGATATAACAGTGGATACTCATCCTTGTGATAGTACAGTCCTTGTCACTGTAGGTGCTAGCTGTAAGCATGGTGAGTGGAGTAAGGATACTGATATAGTTATCTCTTATAGTACGGCTAGAAGGATAGCTCAATGGATACTGGATAATACTGAGGAGAGTAAGTAATGGAGTTATTATACATATATTGTAGTAGTTGTGGGTATGAAGCCTTTGACCAATATGCAGGTTTCAGTAGAACTACTGCCAATGGCACAGATAAAGGAGAGGATTGGTATTACTGTCCTCATTGTAATGAAGAGACCTCTAATGTGGATACTGGGGAAGATGAAGAGGAAGTACTGGAGACTAAGCGCACCACTCATACTCAGATTACATACAAAGAGTACTCAGAAGTAGATATGATATCTAACTTATTCATGAGTAGGGAATTAGCAGGAAGGTTAGTTGAATTAGGTATTACTATGGATAAGTTGAGGGGTAAATAATGAGTAATAAAGAAGTAATTGATATGTTAGAAGAGTTTATTATTACAGGTAAGGTACGTAGCCCTCAATATGGGTTATGTAAGGCTGTATATGATTGCCAAGAGAACAAGGGGTTAGGTTCTGCTTATATTAACAGTTTTAAACATTTAGTAGATATATTCAAAACTTGGGAATACTTTAGTGGAGATAAAACCTTCCCTATAAAATCTCCTTGGTATGGTTTTAGTTCCCCATCTGAATATTATGGAAAGGGTATGTATCGTGGAAGGCAATTAAAATTACGTAAGCACTTAGCTCAACATATAATTAATTGTTTGAAGGAGTCTAAGTGAAGATTAAGGTCATAGATGAATGCATGGGTACTGGTAAATCTACCTACATGCTAGATCAAATGAATACTTGGTATGAAGAGGATGAGACTAGGCAGATAGTCTATGTATCGCCTATGAGTAGTGAGGTGGGTGACCCAGACAGAGGGGTAGAGGGTAGAGTAGTAGCTGAGTGCCCTGACCTTAACTTTAAGTTACCTAGGACTAAGGGTAAACGGAATAAGACTTCTCACCTTAAAGAGTTACTAGGTACTTCTCATAATATTGCTTGTACTCATAACCTCTTCCGTATGTTAACTGTAAAGGAGATTGATAGTATCTCTGAGGGTAATAATATACTTGTTATTGATGAGGCATTAGAAACTGTAAAGGTGTATGATGATATCAAGTATCAGGATATAGTGTTATGGTGTGGTGGAGGGCAAGTTAAAGTAGATGATGATACTGGGAAGATTTCTTGGGATCATCTTAGGCATCCTGTAGATAGTGCTAAGTTAGATGCAGGAGACTTCCATAGTGCTGCCTTCATACAATTATGTGATGCAGGTTACTTGTACTTACTTGGTGATAAGGTAGTTATGTGGGAGTATCCTGTTGAGGTTCTTACTGCCTTTGATGAAGTATATGTTATGACTTATCTGTTTGAAGGTAGTCTACTATATTATTGGTGTCAGTATAATGACCTTGAGTTTGAGTATGTAAAAGATATACCATTGTTCCGTACTACCGAGGAAGCTAAGGTTATTGCTAGGGATAATATAACAGTATTAGAACATAGTAAGATGAATACTATAAGTAAGTATAAGTATTCTTTTAGTGGTTGGAATAAATATACCAAGATTAATAAAACTGCAATGACTAAGATAGAGTCGGTACTAAATGACCTACATAAGAATAGGACTAAAGGTATAGCTAAGAGTGAGATGATATTTACTAGTCCGAGTTCTATCAGGGAGAGATTCCAAGGCAGAGGAGGTTGTCTTGCTAATATTGATTGGTTAGAGAGTGACTGTAAAGCTACTAATGATTATGCTGATAAGAGGTGTATGATATATCTGTATGATAAGCATATGAACCCTATGTATGAGAGGTATTTTAGTAGTAAGGATATTATTATAGATAAGGATTTATTTGCACTAAATAGTATTATACAGTGGGTGTACAGGGGTTGTATCCGTAAGGGTGAACCTATGTTTGTGTTTATAGCTAGTCCTCGTATGAGGAAGATATTTAAGAGGTGGTTGTATGAGTAGTCATAATTCAAGAGAGTTATTAACAAGGCTAAAAGGGTATCCTAATGAGATGCCAATATACATTGATGCTGATGGAGTAGAGACTGAGGTTTATTACTACAAGGATAGCAACTCCTGTTTACACTTGTGGTCTGGGGATGTGTGTATAGAGACTGTGGGAGAACTCAGGGTGTGGTTGATTAATAGAGATGATCCAGAAAGTAGGGTGGTGTGTAATGGTTCTGTTGACTGGAAGAATATCGAGGAGATTGAGCTATTCAGAGATGGTGTAATTATTGTTTTTTATTAGGAGGAACCATGAGTAGACATAATTCAAGAGAGTTACTGACAAGATTAAAAGGTTACTCTAATGAGTTACCTATCTATATTGATGCAGATGAGGTATCTACAGAAGTGTATTATTACGAGAATGCAAGTAGTTTATATTTGTGGGGAGGAGATCATAAGATTGATACTGTAGGAGACCTTAGGGTATGGTTGATCAATAGACCTAAGCCTGAGCAAACTATCTGGTTTGTTGGAGTAAATGATTGGAGGAAGATAGATGAGATTGAATTATATAAAGATGGTTTACGTATAGAGTTTTATTAACATAAAGCTTTACATCAATTCCCTCCTGTAGTAGTATGTGTTTAATGTAAATAATTAAGGAGAATATAATGTCAAACATAAACGTATACGATACGATACTACCCAAGTCAGGACACGACAATAAGGCTTATTGTACTATTGTGACGCTAGCATGTGTTACAGGTTTTACTTATCATGAAGCTAACGAGTACTTACAAGACTACGGTAAGACTGCAGATAAGTCTTGTGGCTGGGATGGATGGGATAATTGTATGAATTCGCTAGGTAATACCGAGAAGCTTGAATATAATTGGCAGAATAATAATAAGATCACCATAAATCAGTTTGTAAAGAAATACCCAAGAGGTACATATGCTGTAGGTGTACGTGGGCATGTATTGACAATAAAAGATGGTAAGGTACTAGACCACATGTATAAGCCTAGAAGAAGAATCTTCACAGCGACTAAAATTAATTAAGGGGGTAAATAATGGGTACACGTAATCCGTTCACGGCAAGATTAGTAATGACATCAGACCAGTATGAGGTATGGGCAGAGCATTTATTAGTTATGCAATGTAGTGAAGCAGAAGCTTTGATGACACCTTGGAGAACTGCAGCTTACTTTGAAGAGTTTGACGAAGACTGTAATCCATATACAGCAAACCTCCTAGACGGAGATAAAGTAGAAGTGATGCTAAACGGGCACTCTAAAGTAGCAACAAGATTTAGTTTACAGGAGGTGTACTCTAAGTACTCCGATGAGTTTGTATTTATGATATATGCTAATGATGGAGAGTACCCATTCGTGTACAGTAAAAACATAACAGAAGGTTATCTTCGTATGGCAGGTCTAGGTAGCTTACGTTTCTCGGAAGAGGAGTTTGTTTATACAAATGAACTTGAATCACCTGACAGTATATTAACTGGGTGTATTGCATTATCTAATACTGAGTGGGTAAGTACATCTAAACTAATTTAATTAAGGAGAATATAATGTCAGTTGTTAGAGTAAACCCATATGCACCTCTCAAAAGTGATAGTTTCTACGCAAGAGATACCAAACAGTGTACAGTAGTTACTTTGATGGTAGCTACAGGAAGACCTTACAGGGCATGCTATGATTACTTAAAGTCTTACGGAAGGATGCACAGAAAAGGTATGTGTAGGGATGACTGGAGTTTGGCACTATACTCTATGAAGAAATTCAGGATAGCCACTGGCGATTATGATATGGATAACAGAATCACCATAGGTAACTTCATTAAGAAGCATCCAGTAGGTACCTTCTTTTGCGCGAGTAGAGGTCATGCCTTTGCAATAGTAGATGGAGTGTTACATGATCATAGTGATAAATTACGTAGGCAAATAACTATTGCTTATAGGTTATATAAGAGGGAGGATAAAGATGAGTAAATCATACATAAAAAGTCTAGGGCAAGATACACAAGGGCACAGGTATGTACTGTACGTAAACGGCATGCTTAAAACAGAAATAAGATTACCTGAACGATTAGATGAAGATACATTAGAGTATATAAACAGGCTTGTCTTGCATTCGTTCTGTGCAGGAGAGAAGAGTCGTACAGCAGAGATTGGTAAATTATTGGGGGTTAGCTAAATGGATGAGATAGATGAGATAGAAAAGCTAATAGATGATGTGGGTTTTGCATTAGGTACTGATCATCAGGAGTATCTAGATTTAAAACATGATTACGATTACTGCAGAGAGGTTCTACTGGGTTTTGGTGAGATAGCTAAGGCTCTATTAATGGAGGAGTTGTAATGCCGCAAGTAAAAGCAAGAGTAATGCAGTATGAGAAAGAAGATGGCACACACTACCTTGCACAAAGGTATGTGTGGAAGAGTCACTGGTTTTCAGAGAGCAAATACGAGTGGGAGTACTTCTACTATTGTAATAATGGCAGTCTGCAGGTACTTTACCCTAATAGCAATCACGGGGGAGTATTCAAAAATAAAGGTGTAGCTGTGTATTATTGCAAAAAGTACTTGAGAGTCACTTATGGAGATAAAGTGGTTACAGAGTTTTCAGTAGAAGGAGAAGATTAATGTCAATAAGTAAAGAAGATTTAGCCGAAGTGTTAGGTGGATTAGAGGTGAAGGTGTATGTACATGGCGCGCGCTATGGTTGTTGTGGTAGTATTGACATCGAGTTAATGGCAGAAGGTATTGTACTGACTTATGCTAGTATTGACGGAGATGAGATAGCTAGTATTATGGCAGATAAAGGTTATGAATAAACTATTCAACAACAGAAACTACTACAAGGGTAGAAAGACCATAAGACAAAAGTTAGATATACTTTTGAAGAAACATGCAGGTATGTCTTGTCACGTATTGGTAGATAAGGAAGAAGATGACCTCCTTATTGAGTTTAGAAAGTACTTTGGTAAGAGAGTGTGATTACTGTCAAGTATGATACCACTACAGTAGCTGGTGTAACTATCTCCTACCGAGGTGTAATCCATAATTGGAACGGTACTAAACCAGATGCATATCGCTCTAAAGATTGTACCACTAAAGAGGAAGCATCCAAGGAAGTTATGGCAATATGCGAGAGAGCTATAATTTATCGTAAGTTAAAGGAAATAACACTTGCACTAAGTAAAAACTTTAAGTATAGTGACCTTACTAAATAAACAACGGAGATAAATATGAATATTTTTAAAACAGCAGCAATGGTCAGCGCATTAACATTAACATTAGCAGCATGTGGAGATGGTGGTGGTTCTACCCCTGATCCAGTTAAGCCAGTGCCACCTGTACCTGATGTAGTGGTTGTAGTAGAACCAGTATTAACTATGGAACAATCACTCGAGTCATTATGGGGTATCCCAGTAGAGACTACAGAATCTGTATGTTTAAATGAGACTATTACCTGTAGTTGGCAAGATGAAGTGTTCTCAATGACTATGGTAGAAGATGGTGGAGTAAGTTTATCATGGCAGATCTCTCAGGAGAGAATTAACAATATGAACTTAGTTCCTATCATTAGTTATAGTGATAGTAATCTTACTGGACAAGTTACATCAGCAGAGGTATACCTTAACTTTACTACTGATTCCTACGTGAGTCTTAGCTTTGAGTATGTTATTAATGATGATGCATCAGGTATCACAACCACTACTTCATCTACGACACTGAGTATTGATACTATTTATAACCAAACTTGGGGATTATTAAGCTTGAGTTTAAATAATAACGGTGTTAGTGTAGCTTACCTAGAAGATAATAGTATTTCTCATATGAGTGAAGTTTACTTAATGTTTAAGCATGCATATGGTTATGCATCTAACGATTAATAAGGAGATAGTGCATGAAACCACAAACAGGTAAATTACGATTGATTGATAAGCAAAAATACACAAACAGTAATTACGATAATATGGATATTGTTAGCGAATATATAGGTGATGACTTTTGTATAACTATAGGTTACCTTGAGGGAGGTGCAGGTGCTTATATTGATAAGGAGAGTGTGGGTAATGGGCAGTGTATTATTAGAGGTCCTACTGAGTGGGAGTGTTTTGAGCCAGTAGTAGAGGTAGCTACTTCTTTAGTAGATACCACCAATTATCACAAACACCATGTAGAAATATTTGCATATGCTATGGGTAAGAAGATACAGTATGAAGGTCCAAATGCTGAGTGGATTACTATAGATAAACCTATGTTCTCTTTGGCAGATAGGTACCGAGTAGCACCAGATAACTTAGAATTAATTGCTCAACTCTCAGAAGAGTTAGTACTAATCAATGAGGAACTTAATGAAGTTAATACTCGTAAGATTAATATTGAGATTAAGATCAAGGAACTCCAAGATGAGCAAAACTAAAGTAGCATTAATTGCTAGTACATTTATAACACTTATCTTAGCAATAGTAGGTATAGCTGAAATTTTCCTAGCAGGGAAAATAGTAGTAGCACTACTCTTAGTATTACCGCTAAGCTTTGTGATTACATTCTTGTATTTTGCTATAGGTGAGTACGGGGAGAAGTGGGGTTTTATTAGTGGGAGTTTTAGAAGATGAGTATAGAAAATAATAAGCAGGATTTTGAAGAAGCATTAGCTGTTATGGAAGGTTATATTGATGACCTAGAATCTTGTGTTCAGGAAGAGATAATAAATAGCTTGAAAGATGCAGTATCTGAGTATAATGTTCACTTACAAGGTGACATTGAAGAGTTGATTAATGAGAATAGTGAACTCAAGGATAAGGTAGCTAGATTAGAGGATGAACTTCGGGAGACAGAGATTGAAAACTTATAATGTTACTCGGGATACCAGAATGGTTATAGCTAACCCAGACGGAAGTAGCTGTACCTTCTCTGAAGGGGATGCACTTTATATAATAGATTCTAAAGTTGCAGCTATAAATAACTGGAACGATTACACTAAAAGTCTGTCAGTTATTCCTGAGGAATTCATAGGAGTCCCTTTATTGGTTAGAGAGTTATCCTTGCCAGATGGACAAGGAGGAGACTACCCTCTTCTAGTAGAGAATATACACTACAAGGAAGAACTCCTACGTAGTTTTGTATTCGAGAGTGAAAGATATAGGTTCGAGAAGATATCAATAGATTTATATGATAACGCTTACGATGAACAACGATTGAAGGAGGCACTAGATGCTTAAGTTTACAAAAGAGTCAATAGAAGATGCTAATACTTCAATAGGAGAATCCAGTGTATATGTAGGAGGTTTCTTTGATACATCAGGGGACTTTGATAACAACGGTGAGGTGTGGTTAGAGTTAGCTGAAATAAAAGTAATATATGAAGCAAGTTTACTTATACAAAAAGTAGTAGATCATGGGGAGAATGGATTATGATGAATACAGAACAGTTATACCTATTGAAACTAAGCGAAGAGTGCTTAGAGGTAGCTAAGGTATGCTCTAAGGCTATTCAATTCGGATTAGATAATACTAACCCTAAAGAGAGAAAGACTAATGCAGTGTTACTCAATGAAGAATTGAATGATATACAAGCTAGTGTAGAGATGCTACAGGACAGAGGGTTTACTTATAAGGTAGACCGTAAGGCTATACAACGTAAGAAGGCTAAGGTTATTAATTATAGAGAATACTCACGAGAGTTGGGTAAGGTAGGGTAATGACTACCACTTTTGTAGTATGGGACGATACATCTGCCAAAGAATATAATGCATGCAAGTTAGTACAAAAGGAGGTACACCTCTTTAACGGTACTCATGTGAATATTGAAGATATGAGTGTAGATGTATCTCCTGTAGAGGATGATAGGTTAGAGGTTACAATCCCCGAGTATTTAAACGGAATAGTCACTTGGCTTAACTGGACTAAAGAATCAGAATACGAACACACTAAGAAGTTTTGGTACAGCAACGTGCTAGTGCATGACTTAGCTAATAAAGACCTTAGTAGCTTTTTCTTTCCTTGTAATGCTGACCAACAAAAGGTAAGCTATCGTAGGAGAGTTAGGATCGTCAAAGGTTCTGCTGGAAATTATATAACAAAGAAGGAGTGGTGACATGAAAGTCAAAACAACAATAACAAAGAGAGAAGAGATAGAGGTAGTAGTTAATCCAGTAGAAATAATCAATACTTTGTATTCTGCATTCAGAAGCACTCTAGCATCTAAAGATTACAGCTATAATTACTTCTACATTACTATGGATGAAGGCAAGGTTATACGTACTGATGTTAGAGAAGGCATAAGTCATGGTCACTACGAGCAGGAGGATACACTTCACAAGACTGATATAACAGATGCTATTTCACAGGACGCATTAGCAATAATGATGTCATACGAACTAGTTTTAGATAATGTTAAAAATAATGTTTAAATAATACTTGCATTATACTTTGAGAAGAGTAAACTACCTGTAATTACTAATTTGAAGGAGAATAATATGTGGGTTAAATTATTAAAGTTTATGAAGGAGTTATAATGTCGTATTTAGAGTTATATGGTTGGTGTACCTTGGTAGCTTTAGGTTTAAGCGCACTAATAGTGGTAATACATTTGTTACTTGGGGAATGGTAAGGAGAATACTTAATGCAAAAAGAAGAATATATTTTAACAAACGAACAACAACACCAATATGATGTAATCGTAGAAGGTAAACGTAACACAATTAACATTTCTGAGGCTGGATTCGGTAAAAGTGTACTAATTGACAGGCTAAAGAAGGACTTACATAAGGATACCCTCTTTTTATCCACAACAGGTACCTCTGCATTGAATATTGGAGGGTCAACCATGCACAAAGGCATGTCTCTCCCTATTGGTATCGTTACTAAGGAGACTCTTAAGAAGGTATCACAAGCTGTAGCCAAGTTATTTGCCACTGGAACTATAAAACGCATAGTATGTGATGAATTCTCTATGATCACCTCACCAGCATGGTATGGTTTCATGGAACGTATTAAAAGGTTCAATAAGGCAACAAGTAAACGCCCCGAACGTGATATTAAGGTACACTTATTCGGTGATATCCTACAATTAGGGGAAGTTACTCGAGATGAAGAGTTACCTATCATACTTAAAGAGTATGGAGCTACTAAATTTTATAATATGCAGTCTTTTATTGACAGAGACTTCAAATTGTTTGAATTCACAGAAGGGTTACGTCAAAAAGACCCTGAAATGAAGAAACACTTATCAGTTATACGTACAGCTAGTCCTATTGGTTACGATAAGCACTTTAATAAAGTATATGATACAGATGTATTGGATGCACTAGCCTTCTTTAATCAACGTTATGTTAATGAATCACCAGAAGATGCAACAATTATTGCCAGTACCAAGGCAGCAATGAATACTTACAACAGAATATCCTTTGAGAAGAGTCCTAATGAGATAGGTACTTACACTGCAGACGTTACAGGTGATTACTCAGAGAAAGATGTACCTTGTGGAGGGGATGTATCCCTTAAGGTAGGTTTAAATGTTATGATCCTCAAGAATAGTCCATACGATAGTGAAGTTTCCTATACTAATGGTGATATCGGTGAGGTATTGGATATGGAAGAGGAAGGTGCTACCATAAGATTAGCTCGTACTGGAGAAGAAGTCCTTATCGAACCTACTGAATGGGAAAAGTTCGCATATGAGGTACGTCCAGAGGTTATTGAGCTAGAAATAGGTGCACCAGTCACTATGATATCTGATAATAACAGTGGTACTTGTAAGGCAGGTGACAGTGGAGAGATAATTGACGTATATGAGCAAGGTTTCTTCTCTATCAAGCTAACAGAGACAGGTGAAGTACTAGAAGTACCTAGTTATGCCTTTAAGTTACAAGAAGGTGAGATGGTATTGACTCAATACGTGAGTGGTACTGCAACAGGTATCCCATTACGACTTAGTGCTTGTATTAATGTACATAAGACACAAGGTGCAACACTTGATAAGGCTATTGTTGACTTAGGTAGCAACTGTACGTTTGCAACAGCTATGGTATATGTAGCATTATCCCGATTACGTACTTTGGAGGGGTTATTCTTACGTAGGAAGATTACTACTAAGGATTTAAACGTTGATCTGGAAGCTATTAAGTGGTTAAAGGAAATGAGAGCTAAAAATAAGTTGACATCGTAATTGTTGGTGTTAATATACGTACATAAACTAATTTAAGGAGATAATTAATGTATAAATATTACAGTTACTGTTCTGACTCAGGATTTGAGTTATTCAAAACAGAAGAAGAAGCTAAGGGATCAGCACAAGAGGTAATTGATTACTACCGAGGAGAAGCATCCGAGGGTTGGGACACAGAAGTCACCTCTGTAGTATGGGGTACAGTACAACAAGAGACTAAAATATGTGACATTAAACCTCTTACGGATGAATTACGAGATGAGTTAGGTATTGATTCCAGTATTGATACTTACTGTGATTATAGGTTGGAGGAGGTACCTAATGTGTAAATACCAAGAAGCAGCAGAAACATTACAAGAATTAAATGACTTAGCTGAGAGTAAGATTGATGAAATAGGTTATGATGAACTACAGCAATACTTACACGAGAATAAGTTGAATAATTTATACCAATCAGCTAAATACTTAGGTGATCTAGTGGATGTAGTGGATGAGACTATTAGGCATATTGGTATTCTTAGCCTTAAACCATTAAAAGCGGATTATTGATATGGATAAACTAACTATACTACTCTGTGCTATAGCTGTAGTACTATCTCTGTGGGGTTTATGTATATTATGGGCTAGTCTAAGTACTTACCCTGTTCCACGGAATGCTTACCACTGGGAGATAACCATAACAGGTACTGGTTACTTCGGTAGTACTTTTATGTGGAATAAATTTGAAGATTACGGTAGTGAAGATGAACTAGATTATCTCACTAGGAAGTATGTCCAAGCTAAAGGTAGAGAGGGTAAAGTAAACTTCCCTAGTTACACTTGGTCTGCAGTAGAAATTAGAAAGGAGAAATAATATGTTCCTAGATGTATTTACACCAGACAACAGACCTGCTATGTTAGGTTGGGAGACAGGACATTACTGCTGTACATGTCGAAATTGTGGAAAGGGTTATACTGGTCGTAAGTGTTCTTACCATTGCAGTGATTGTGCTTACAATTATACTTCGGAATTAGAATACGAAGCATTGTGGCGAAACGTAGGGTGGCAATACACCTTAGGTTTCTTAGCTAAAATTATGGAAAGGAGGAAGAATGATTTCAAATAAAGATTACACAGACTTATCAGAGTACGCTAACCTTGATGGAACTGAGATAGGTACTTATGTTAATAATATAATAGAATTACGTCAGTTTACATGTGATCACGGTATGAGTGTATCTTTCAGTGAAGAACTAGATAAAGAGTTAGCTTATTGGTTGACTACGTTCCGAGAAGAGACTATTATAGAAGAGAAAATAGAGCCACAACCAGATATTACTTATAAGGAGTTGGTATGGCTTTAGTACTAACTTGTCCTTTGTGCGAAGGAACTAATATTAGGGAAGATTGGGATGGAAGTGTTGATATAGGAGGAATAAATGATTATATTACCAGAAGATATTAGAGTTTTTGTAGAGAACATACAAGAACGAGTAGAAAAAGAGTTTGATGTGTATATTGGCGGAGGATATTTGAGAGACAAACTCAATGATAAACCTGTGAAAGATTTAGATTTATTCTTTGTACCTAAAGAAGGTTTCGAAGGAAGAGAAGTAAGCTACACTCCTGCTAAGACATACACTATGTACAACAAACGAGTAAATGACTTACTCAGTAACAGTGATATGAAGGAACGCGGCGTACAACAAGTAATTGGTTTATTCTGTTCTAGCTTATCCACTGTAGATGTACAGTTTATTGTATACCAGAAGAATATGACGATAGAAGAGTTAGCTGAGGACTATGATTTCAACGTTAATCAAGTTGTATGGTCTCCTACGAACCCAGTATACAATCAAGGTTTGTATTTCACTAAGGCATACTGGGATGGGCACAAAGACTTCACATTAGAGTGCTTAAAAGAGTACGGAGAAGAACGTATGTATGTTCGTTGGCAACGTATGAAATCTAAGTTCCCTGATTACGAGTGTATTGATGAGCCTAGCTTTGAGAACATAGATAGAGATGCTCTTGATGCAAAAGAACGTAGTGGTAGTTTCTGTGAGGAGGTAGAGTAATGTATCACCTACTTAAAGAGCTAAGTGTAACTGAGTTATATGATTTACGTGATCACATTATATGTACTGGAGCTTCGGGTTTAGATGAATACACAGCACAGTGTTTATCTGATGAAATAACTAATGTCATAGGGACAAGGCAACTAGTAGAACTAATGAGACCTATGGCTAAACGGTTTATTGAAGAACAAGAGGAGAAGCGTAATGCAAATTAACTCAGTAACAGAATTCAGTATGAACCAACCTATGGTATCTGCACGAGGTGAAGCAGAAGCACTTACTTATGAGAAGATTATAGGTAAGACTAAAGTTTGGTATGTATCTACTCAGGAAAATCGCGCAGATAGTATATTAGTACTTACTAGTAATAAGAATGGGATGGCAGGTGCTACTTTAAGTATTAAACTTGAAGATGGTACTGTTGATGAAGTTACAGCGCCTTGGCACACTGGTAGTTTAGGTCTATTTGAAGACACAGGTTTGGATGTACGAGATACTAGTAAGATGAGTTACATAATCTGTAATGAAGCTAAATCACAGGGACATTACGCACCATATGATTGTACTGGAATACTAGAACATACAGAAGATGGTATTATGAATTTTCATCACCCTAAAGAACAAGCAGAACGTCATGCAAACTATTTAGGAAGAAAGGTATTCCTTATCCAACGTTCAGCTGGTGGTGGAAGTGCAGGGTATGTAGAACCTACTGTGAGATTAACTTAATTTAGGTCACCTGCGAGTCATTTTTCGCAGTGTAGGAAATAAAAGCTCAGTTGTTGACATTATACGTTGACACTGGGCTTTTTTACGTTTAAGATTCAGGTAAGTTTAATTTAAGGAGAAATATATGGTTAAGTATGAAATCGAAGATAGGATTGTGGAAATAGAAGGTAGATTAGATGGTATAAGCTATGAAGAGGGTTGTTTAGCTTATGAAACGGATAACCTACATACAGAGCTGGATAAGTTAGATGAATTATTAGCTGATATGGAAGAACATTGATGCAAAAGTTTAAAGAGGGTGCTTTGGTTGAAATTATCAATAGTGCTAAAGGTAACGAAGGTTGCAGGTTTATTGTGGGGGAAGTACAGAGTAATGTGTGGTCTCAGGATGCATTCCTTCAGGCAGGGATGGATTCATACAAGACTAATATACCTTGCACTGATGGTGGTTACGGATCTTTCCTATGGTCCCCAGAAGATGCACTAAAATTAGTAGTAGATGACGGGAATGTACCTTCGGAGTATACTTCTCTTGAGGAATTATTGGATAACTTAGTAGGAGTGGAAGTGTAATGAGTAATTGGAATCAGATTGGATTTAACGAAGAGACAGGTGCTATTGAGGGTTATCCTTTACGTAGTGATGATGTAGTCTTCCTAACTAGCTATGGTTTCTGTAGTGGTTGGTTTGAGAATGAAGTAGACCATGATGACCCAACTAATAATGTGTTTGGTTTTGTTGAGGAAGATGGGGTAATTTCTTACCACGAGGCTGAAAATATATTAGCTTGGGTTTACTCAAGTGATTTAAAAGAGGAGGCTTTGTCGTGAGGAAGAGTTATACAGCAAAACAAGTAATACTCTATGATGGAGATTTTGATATGAAGTTTTACGATGTAGAGGAGTTAATAACTGCAGGACAAGGGAGTTGCTCTTGCTTACGACACGTAGAGTTAGAGATACTTATCCTTGAAGGTATACTTCCTGATGACTATTACGAAAGTAAAGATGACTCCACTTATCTATCCGAAAAGGAAGTTTCTAAGTTGATAAAGGAACATGAGATTTTAATCTTCGTTGAAGTATAGTCATGAAAAAGCCCGAACTACTGATTAAAGTGTTCGGGCTTTTTATTATATAATATTTAATCTTTTCTTCAACTCTTGATTCTCTTGCCATAATTCAATAATATCTTGAGGACAATAATCCCCAAAATCAACGAACTCTTCTAGTTCAACTAAGGTCTTAATATCCTTAGCCCAACCGTGATAAGGGGCAGGTATTGTATCAGATACTTTCCATAAGGGCTTAGTAACCTCCATTAATAAGGTAAAGCTATCAGAATCCCCTTGGTAATTAATTACTGCATCGAGGTTAATCAAAGGAAGTACCTCCTTGCAAATACCCCTGTTCATACCTTTATCATAGGAGTCAGTCACAACTTCTGTATAGACCCTTGCATTAGGGTAACAATCTATTAGGTTTTCTACATCTTCTTCGTCCATACTTTTTGGTTCTCCTTTACAGTTATTTCTTTAACTACTAAGCCTAAACTTCTTGCATAATCAATCATGGCATTCGTGCCGTTAGTCCCAAACACACCTAAATTGAAGGCTAGTAAGTGAGTGGCATTATTACCCATATCTTCATTACGATTCAATCCTGCCAGTGCATTATATTGACCGTACTTATTAGTTTTTATCTTACATCGAGGTACGTCAAGGTTCTTCCAGTCGGCATCGAAATTCCATACATCAATACCTCGACTCCTACCATAGTTACCACCGAAAGCATCTGGACCAGTAGCACCGCCATCAAGTATCACTACCTCAGAAGGTAAGTACGCAGGGAGAAGGTGATCTAACCAAGCAAAGACAAAAGCTTCATCAGTAAAACCCCTACTACCTGCTACAATTAGACGTACCTTCTTGGCGGAGTATAACTCTACGTAATCTACCCACTTACTCATGTATTTCTACCTTATCAAACCACTCAATACCTATGATAGTGTTATACTCATCCACATAACAAGCACCTATGTTGTTTCTGTACAGAGTATTTATATACTTATTGTTCTTATAGATAGAGAAGGCATTCTCAGGTACACGACTACATACGTAACCTCTTTCCTCCAATATAGATATGAGGCTTTTACTACTCATTAACACCTCCGTTATAATCCCACAAATACTTAGGGTCTGTAATATCAAAATCTACTTCTTTTGGTGGTAGTATCTCATCACCAAGACCCCACTTACCGATACGGTAGATACTCCCCTCAACTTCAACTAAGTCAAAATCTAATCGGTATTGCTTGAAGTCAATGTAATCCTCCCATGCCTCTTCGGGAACTCCCGTAGGAAGTATGTAAACCCTTTTCTTAGCAGCCCATACTTCCTCTGTAATATCTAGTACTCGCATACTTCCTCCTAGCAATAAACCAAACCAACCTTAATAAGACTGGATTGTGGTCCTGTTAATACCAATACCTCGGGTACATCATCAAATACAAATAAAGAGTACTCTGTTCTGTACCTAAGTAATAACTCACCTTTTATAAAGTTCCACTTATCAAGTCCAATCACTTCTACAGTACCTGTATCACCTGACAAACCTAGTAAGTTACTATGGACTGTATCTAATGTATTAAATATATATTTATCAGGGTGAGGGGAAACAACTAACACTTTGTTACCTTTAACCAACCCTTCTGTATAAGCACACAACATACCTAAGTAAGTCTTACCTGTACCTCTATCCCAGTGACGGACATCCACGAAGTTATCTTCATCCCAAGCGCGCATAGCTGCTACTTGTTTCTCTTGTAAGTAATTTCTCATAATACCTCCTTAAAGTTCATAACCTGATATAATACCGAGTAAATCCTCTGCCTCTTCTTCTAGGTCAGATACTTGATATTTTAATTCCTGTATCTCATCATTAAGTCCATCGACCGCATCCTCGTAGTTTTCTAAGTCATCTACTTTCTCTTGTAGTATTACATTTGCACTATCTATATTCTCTACGTGGTCAGCAACTGCATCCATAATATCTGTAGATGTCATATCAAACTTATCAATCATTTCCTGTAGTAAACCCTTACTGTAGTAATCAAGTAATTCATTATATTCTAATTTCATATATCTCTCCTTTAAAAATTTGTAACCATAATCTCAGTAGTAACACCTACAGTTTTCCTTTGTGCTGAGCAATTAGCTGTAGTATCAGCAAGAACTATATGTTTATACTTATTCTTCCAAGAGTTAACTACAGTATTACACCTACCTTGTGTATAAGTCTGATTGAAGTAGATAAACTTCTTACCTGCCTTATCTAACTTATCACATAAGGTCAATAAACGCACTTCATTACGTAAAGTCCATTGCCCGTTCTCAGAGTATGTAGCATTACTTGTTTTATAAGGAGGATCTATAATCCATACATCGAAGTCATCTTCCGCAGTGAACTCAGTGAAGTCTTTACTAGTAAAAGTAATAGCCCTGTCTTTAATTCTGTTTAGATAACTAAGCATCTTCTTACTTGAGTTAACATTATACCAGCGCTTGCCATACTGTAGGCTTTGTTCTCCAGAAGAATTAAACCGAATCATATTAGAGTTACTAGCCATAGTGAGTGCAAATAGATTCATAGGTGATCTGTCACCTTCGTTATACCGAGTCTTTAACTCAAGATAACCTGCTTCATCTTTATTACTAGATACGTTAACTCTACAATGATTACGTACAATCTCCTCTACCTTCTCAGGAGAGTATACTGTCAACAGCTTCTGTAATTCTATACTGAAATCAATTACTCGGTCCTCCATATCATTAGCAGTGACAGATATAACACTAGGTAAGCTAGTTGCTACACTTGACCCACCTGAGAAGAGATCTATTACCTTCAATCCAACTAAGTTATGAGGTAGCGCTTCTGTTATTTGAGGGAGGTAACGTATCTTACTTCCGTGGTAACACCAAATACACCCTGCAGCTACTTTACTCATTCCCCCTCCTCTTCTAAGTCATTATTCATTTTCTTATCGAACATGTCGATCCCTTCCTCTAGTAATGAAATACTAAAGTAAGATGCAAACCCAATTACAGACACTGCAATACAATATGCCAAGGTAGATACATCAGCACCCCCCACTATGTACTTAAATAGGAAGTAATACATAGGTATCACTAGGTAAGGTAAAATACCTTTAATCTTATCACGCTTTTTCATTATTTAACTCCTCATAACATAACTCGGCTAGTTTAACAATATCCCACGTAGTGTCATTCATGTAATCCATGTGACTTCCCCGTACTTGTTTAAGCATCTTCTTACCGAATTCGACTTTAGGGTCTGGTAGTAAGTCGTATACATCAGAGTACAGTACTAGCTTCAACTTACTATGACAATCACTTATAACCAGTTGATGATCTTCTCCTACCAACTCCACTAAGTGTGCAAATGTATCGTAAGCTACATACATACCCACTTCGATATCACTAACCCCATCCCAGTTGTTAACTTTATCTGATGAAGGAGCCGACTTAGTCACTAACTCGAAGTACTTCATTTCTAGCGAAGAGATCACACAAGAGTCTTTAAAATAACCCTCACCCCCTACTACTTCATCAATACAAATAACATCACCATTAAAGTACTTCTTTACTATCTCAGAGTTACTTCTATTTGCAGATATGAAGGAAACTTCATCCATCAAACGATAAGTCTCTCCTGAAACCAACTCTGTTAATTCTTTATATTTCTCGCCCATAAATTCTCTCCTATAAAATAAATAAACCCACTCAACATAGTGCAATACTACGCTAGTGGGTTTTGTCTGTCAACTACTTATTAACTGTAAATAGAAATTCTTCTACATGCCCTAATAGCATCTCTGTAAGGGTACTTTTACTCTGGTGTTTCTTAGGAGCAACACCAGTAATTCCCTCTATAAAGTAAACTAAATCTTTCTTAGCTGGTACAGTAGTTCCATTTAAGGATATATCATACTGATCATCATACAACCACACCTCACCATCGGGATACTGAGTAGCATCTACTGTGATAGATTCAGTCAATTTATAGATAGCTTTTGGCATAACATACTCATCAGGTTCTTGGGTATCATATCCTTCGATAGCTTCCTCTACTGCAGGAGGGTTATCCTCCTCCTCAAGAGCAGTATCTAGTAAAGCTTTTATGCGCAAGAAGGTTTCTTTCTCTTTTGCAGAGATATCAAGTTTCTCAACTGTTTCATCTACTAGTTGATTGTTCTCATCCCACAGGGCATCTTCTGCTTCTACTAGAGCTTGTTCCTTACGTTCAGCACGATAATTAGCAAAGTTACGTAACCTTGTGGATACTTCCTCCGCAGTTAACCAAGACTCCTTACCATCAGCTATACATGAAATCTCTTCTTTAGTGTAGAAACCCTGATACTCCTTATATAGCATGTTACTTATTAGTTCTTGTTCGTGAGCATGATGACCTTTTACCTTCTCAGCACTACCTCTTACTCCAAAAGAGGCAGTATGTGCCATCCATGAGATAGCATGACCTACTTCCCACTCATCTGCATGTAGTGCTATCATGGTCCCAGCAGAGTGTACATCTCCTGTCATAATAGCTATTATCTTAGCTACACACTTATCCATTGCATAAGATATAGCAGAGGCAGTGTTGACGTAACCACCACTAGTGTTGATCATCATTCGAACAGTGTCACCTTCCCCTGCAGCACCTAATGTACTTAGGATACTACGGTAATACGCCACTTCTTCTACATCTTCATCAATGTAAATAGTGTAAGTAAACGTGCTAGCTACTGACTCAACCTTCAAGTTCTCTAAAATATGTGTATCTCTCATTTATATCTCCTTTAAAAATGCGGCACCTAAAGTACCGCTATATTTATTAATCGTTATCTAACTCTGCATCTTCTTTAGCTTCATATAATTCACCTATACGTTTGGATAAAGCCCCTCGCATATTATCCTTAGATGTAAGCTCTGCATAACCCATCAGAGCTTCTTTTGATACACGATAACCATCTGCATCAATCTTAGTAGTCATTCTTATGAAGGTTGAAAATCCATCATTACGGTACTTAGTGGAGTAACGCTGACCTCTATCCCCGAGAAGTATAATACGACTGGTATCTGATAGTCTCTCTACGATAAGCTTCACTGTACCTTCTGAGCACTTATGACACTCATCAAATATGATTAATGACTTGTAGAATGTACGACCTGCTTCAAAATTAGGTATAGTAAACTTAATACGACCAGATTTTATTTCTGCTTCTAATTTCTGCTTAGACATAAAGGTCTCAAAGATACTCTTCATTGCTAGCATATGTGCTGATAGCTTTTCTTCCTCATTACCACTTAAGAAACCAATCTCATCATCCCCATCAGATGAAGGAGTTTTCATGAAGACTAACTGTTTAATTCTACCATCTTTAAGGTCTTTCAAGCCTTGCCAAATTGCTGCTGTACTCTTACCACAACCAGAACCACCTTGTACCATTGTCAGTTGGTCGGAACACATAGAGTAGATAATGTCTTGCTGTCCCTCAGAAGGTTTGAACCAATCTAAATTATAATCTTCGTTCTGGGTCATAGCATCTTCTGCAAGTAAACGCATACCTTCGTTTGACTTATTACCACTATCCCGTAGCTCTTTAGCCTTACGTCCTCGTCGTGCCTTACGGTTAGTACCACTACACTGTTGACTGTTAGTTCCGCGACTATTACCTGCTTTACTGCCTCTTTTATTTCTAGACATAAATACCTCGTTGGTTAAATGAAAATTATATTAACTTCTTACTAAAAAGCTTTACTTAAACTAGACCTATACACACTTACAAATCTACGACTCCAACCTTTATGGTAACGACCAGCATACTCATCTTTAATATCCATATAGTGTTGCATACGTAATGCTGCAATCTTCTCTATAAGTTTCTCTTCTGAGTATAGATCTTCTATATAGTTAGCTACTGCTCTACGTGTACCACTACCGATAATACCATCCAATTGACTACCATTAAAACCTAGGGACTCCTGTAACCAAATACATGCATCTCTGTCATGCTGAATAACGGAATCAAAAAGGAACAAGTTCAACCCTTCATAATCAGTCTCAATACGGGAATAGAAATACTTATCGTAAAACTCATAAGCCTCTCTCTCAGTACAATTAGCAATATCAATCTTATCCTTCCAGAATTGACTGATCCCATAACGTGTAAATCCGCCCTTGTCATGCTTATCACTGGAGTTATCTTGTGAGCCTCCCTCGTGTAGCATGATTATCTCTTGGAATATAGGGTAAAAATTATTCGTAAACATTACATCTCCTCTTTCATAATACAAAGGTTCTTATAAACCTTACTAGCTAGCTCTTTAATAGGTATCTTTTTCATGGTAGATATTACCTGTAAATTACCTTCTGCCAAGCCCATATTGTATATTACCTTTGCCATAATTAACCCTCCCTCTACAGCCTTCTTACTATGTATCTGTACAGCAATATGACTCGGATCATTAGTTATCAGATAAGCTACCTGACTACATTGTGCATGTTGCTTCGGTGTAAGTACGTGGGTAATCTCTGCTGCTGATACTACACTACTTATTAAGCAGAGACTACCAGCAATCATCTTACTGATAGTCTTATTCATATTATACTCCTGTAAATCCGTTGTTAATCAGTACTTTTGGTCCTACTTCTGACCAAAAGTCAGTACCTTCGTTAAGGACACCCATACCTTCGTCAATTACTGGTGGTTTCTCATCCCACTTCTGTTCGTCAATCATTATGCTATACTCCTCCGAATTCTATTATACTCATATTAAAGATCCCACACAGGAGAGATACCACTACCTGCTCCATGTATAGATGATTTCTCACCTAGTAAACGGTCCTCGTAACCACGTATACCCTCATTAGTAGGTTTCCCTGATAATTCTTTAGTTCTCATACTGTACCTCCTAGGTACTTTAGTTAAATTAAAAGTAACCACCTTGTCACCACTACTTCTTACTTCCATGATTAGTCATCTTACTAGTATACTGTTCTAGTGTCAACAAACGGAGTTCACCTTTTTCAAATAACTCCCACAAAGGCTTACTACCTTCTGCAATAATGGTAGATTTACTCTTAGTAGACCTAATAATAACAGGAGAATCTAATTTAATAGTCTCAAGATTGAAATGGTTAAACCAATCAACTATAGCATCCCGAGTAGTCTCCTTGCCGCTACTCTTCATATCGTACATGGCTCTGTCTAAGCTATCTTCCCTGATTACAGTATCGTCTTCGTTCCTCACATTAGAGAGTAATAGTTTATCACGAGCTTTAGCTTCATCAGCAACACTCTGTGCATACAAGGACTCTATAGTAGTACTTAACAACTCAATCTGTAACTCCTCGGAGAGGTGGTCCATGCCAGATAAGAATAAAGTATAACGTACTAACTTAGTCTTGTCCCAATCAATAGCCCAACCTCTTACACAGAAATGCTCAATAGCTCTGGTTAAGGAGAAGTTATTATTAGCTTGGACCTTACCTAAGTGCGGATAGTATAGGAAGTTTAATCCTCCTTCTACGTATGAGTAGTATGCTTCATTTGTGTCTTTATAAAATGGCATAACTAACTCCGAAGAATATCACCCATGAGATTAATGAAACTACTAAGGCTAATCCGTAGTTTATGATAAACTCTATAGAAGCAGCTATATGGTCGAAAGTACCTCCCGAACTAGAAGTTTTAACCACACCTGCCTTAATAAAAGCCATTATTGTTATTGCGAGTGGTATTAACCACCAACCTAACGTAATTGTCATTATTTACTCCAATCGCTCATAGTTATAAAATCAATGTTATGTAATCCTGTAAAGTCCCACTCTTCTAATACAGTTAAGTCTATACGGACAGGGATACCTTCTTTGTAGAACTCAATATCCTTTAGATCCTTAGAGTTAATCAAGGAACGTATACGAACAGCTTCTAATACATCTTCAATGTTAATTCTCATACTACGCACTCACATCTTTAAAGGCTTTAGCTGCACGACTAAGGTTACTAGCCGCAAGCTTCATTTGTACCGTCTTGGCTGTAAGTAATCTAGATTCAACCTTACTAGCTACGGCATCTCGAGAGTATTTCTCAATAAGACTCTTAGATATATTAAAAGCAGTCATAAGTAATACTTTATCTTCATCATCAACTAGTTGGGTATGTAGTGCTATGAATGCAGATGCTAGTGCTTCTGTATCCTGAGGGGTAACCCCTAATTCTTCGTTTTCCATTTATGTTCTCCTGTTATAAATCAAACTCATCAAAATCCTCACTAGACACATCAGCATTTACTTGACCTACTAGGTAACTACTAATTTCAGTTTCTTGTGGTGCCACTTGCACGTTATCACTAACTAAGTAAGAATTGATCCACGGTATAGGATTACTCTTAATAGAGAATGGAGCTTTGTATCCAATAGCAGTTAAGCGCTGATTACTGATGTACTCAATGTACTGGCACAAGATAGCTTCGTTCATACCAATCATACCACCATCCTTGAATAAGTACTTAGCCCATTCCTTCTCTTGGTCAACTACATCTAAGAATATTTGTAACCCTTCTCCGCGTAACTCTTCCGATACTTCTTTCATCTCAGGGTCATCACGACCAGAAGACCAGTTATTTAGTATATGCTGTGTACCAGTAAGATGCAAGGCTTCATCACGAGCAATTAATTTAATAATCTTAGCGTTACCTTCTAGTAATTCTCTCTCTGCGAAGCTGAAAGAACAAGCAAAGCTTACGTAGAATCTAATAGCTTCTAGTGCATTGATAGCACAAATAGCTAAGTAGAGTGCTTTCTTAACTTCACGAGGACTAACAACCTTCCCTTGGTAAACACCCACACCTTGTGATTGTAGTGTTTGTGTCAGCCAGATAACCTCATCCAAGTACTTAGAGATACTACTAGCACGTTTCAAGATATCAGGGTTAATCATAATATCATCGAACACTTCACTTGGATCGGTGAATAGGTTACGAAGTATATGAGTGTACGAACGGCTGTGAATTGTTTCACTGAACGCCCAAGTTTCAATCCACGTTTCAACCTCAGGTAAAGAAACTAAAGGCAGTAGTACCATATTAACTGATCGAGCTACCATAGAATCTAACAAGGTTTGATACTTAAGATTAGAAATGAATATATGCTTTTCACTATCAGTAAGTGATAACCAATCTCGTCTATCCTTAGAAACATCAATTTCATCAGGTCTCCAAAAGAAAGATAGCTGCTTCTCTATTAACTTCTCAAAAGCTGTTAACTTTTGCTGATCATAGCGCGAGACATTAACTCCGTTACCCATGAACATCGGCTCTAGTAGTGCATTGTTGTTTACTTGACTGAATGTTGTATATTTTGTCATATTGACTCCTTATTTAGTAAATATTGAGGTGCAATTAATACACCTCACTTCTTATTCCCGTACTATAACAGGGTCAATTATATTTTACAACCCCCTCCTTCACATTCATCATCACCTGCTGAAGGTATGATATCAATCTGCGAATCATCAGCGCCATCACGTGTATTATGATAATACATGGTCTTGACTCCCATCTTATAAGCGTAAAGTATATCCTTCAACACCTGCTTAATAGGTACCTTGCCATCTGAGAACTTACTAGGGTCATAGTTGGTATTAGCAGAGATAGTCTGATCAACAAACTTCTGCATAATAGCTACCAAATCGAGGTAACCTTTATTACTAGGTATAGTCCATAACAACTCGTAAGCATCTTTCAACTCTTCATACTGCGGTACTATCTGCTTCAATACACCATCCTTGCTAGCCTTAATACTAAGTAACCCACGAGGAGGCTCAATACCGTTAGTTGCATTAGATACCTGTGAGGAGGTCTCACTAGGCATTAAAGCTGTTAGTGTAGAGTTACGTAAACCATGTAACTTAATACTAGCTCTCAATTTCTCCCAATCCATCTTATAAACAGGAGGTACAATATCATCTACATTACCCTTATAACGGTCAATAGGTAAGATACCTCTAGAGTAAGATGTTTGATTAAACATAGTACAAGCACCTTGTTCTTCTGCTAACTTGTTTGATGCTGATAGTAAATGGTATTGTACTGCTTCCATCATGTCATGTGTCAACTGATTGGCACTACCATCAGAGTAACGTGCACCATTCTTAGCTAAGTAATTAGCATAGTTTATAATACCTACACCTAGGGTACGTCTACCTTTAGAGCTACGTTCTGCTGCAGGTAAAGGGTAATCTTGGTAATCAAGTAGTGCATCTAATGCTCTTACTATTAGATCAGCTAAACCTGCCAACTCTCTTACATTATCAATAGCCCCTAAGTTGAATGCAGCCAAAGTACATAACGCCACCTCACCATTAGGGTCTTTAACTTCCTCTAAAGGTGCAGTAGGTAATGCAATCTCTAAACAAAGGTTAGATTGCTTAATAGGTGCTTCACTTGCAACAAAAGGACTGTTTGTATTACAGTGATCAACATTCTGTAGATAAATACGACCTGTACTAGCACGTTCCATAGCAAACAGTGAAAACAACTCAATAGCCTTTACTCTCTTCTGCATGATCATTGGGTTAGCTTCAGCTTCTGTATATAGCTTATCAAACAAGTCTTGATCAGCGAAGAAGGCTTCGTACAAACCCTCAACAGCGTTAGGACTGAATAATGTAATATCTTGACCTTTGATCAATCGTGTGTACATTAACTTATTAAACTGTACTGCGTAATCTAAGTGTCGGACCCTATTCTCTTCAACTCCACGGTTATTCTTAAGAACTAATAAACTCTCTACCTCAGAGTGCCACAGTGGGTAGAATAATGTTGCTGCTCCTCCGCGAACACCACCCTGACTACAACTTTTAACTGCTGTCTGTATATGCTTGAAAAATGGAATACAACCTGTGTGTACCGCTTCTCCCCCACGGATAGCACTACCTAAACCACGGATAGCACCTGCATTGATGCCAATACCTGCACGTTGTGATACATACTTAACGATAGCTCCACAACCTGCATTGATAGAATCTAAACTATCTGCAAGCTCAATCAATACACAAGATGAAAACTGACGAGTTGGTGTACGTACTCCTGCCATAATTGGAGTAGGTAATGACAGCTTAAAAGTACTAGTTGCATCATAGAATCTCTTAACGTAACTCATACGTGTAGATAGGGGGTACTTTGAGAACAAACACATAGCTACAAGTATATATAGATACTGTGGACTCTCGTAGATTTCACCTGTAACTCTGTTCTGTACCAGATACTTACCTTCTAACTGCTTAACACCTGCATAGGCTAAATCCATATCACGATTATGATCCACATGATCATTCAGTTCATTAAACTCTGCAACACTGTAATCTGCTAAGATATGTGCATCGTACTTATTAGCCAGAGTTAACTTCTTAACATGATCTAGTAGGTGTGGTGGCGTAAACTGTCCGTATGCCTTCTTACGTAGATGCTGGATCAATAGTCTCGCTGAAAAATACTGGTAGTCTGGATTCTCTAATGAGATTAGATCTGCCGCTGACTTAATTAACATCTCTTGTATATCAGAAGTGGTAACTCCATCTACAAATTGGATATGAGCTTTCATAGCTACTTGAGATACAGATACATCTAATCCAACTGCAGAGTCTTCTAATACTAAATCAATCTTAGCTAAATCTTGTACCACTCGTGTACCATCTCGCTTAGTTACTTTAGGGGCGTTATCTCCTTTTATAACATTAATAATGTTAGTAATATTATCGAAACCACCAAACTCAATACCATCTATAGAGATTTGAGGTACACTACGGATACCACGACTAAGGTATTCATCACTAAAGGTGTCAAGGTGTTCAACTTCACTGATATCACGATATTCATATTTGATACCTGCACTATCTAATGCTTGTTTAGCATTATTACAAAAACCACACACAGGTACCGAGCGACCATAAACTACTACTTCTTTCAATTTAATCTCCTTATTCATTATCAGCTAACACTAAAATCTCTTCTTCACGGAAGTATAAAACCTTCACCCCAGTTTCTCGTGCTTCATCAATAGCATCCATCAGCGCTTTAGCCGCAATAGCCTTATGAGTTGCATAAGATGTACCAGCTTTGTCAGAGTAGTTACGAGTCTCTACTACTGCATCTGCCCTTTTATATACTTCTTCATAATCACTTTCCGTTAATCTGATATTGGCACTACGTGCTTGAGCTTTAACTTCATCCCGTCTCTTAGCTTCTTCTAACGCTTCTTTTAATACTGTATCTACATTACTGCTCATCGTTATAAACCTCTTTAATATTGTGACCGTATGGTACTTTGCTGTCGTAATCTACATTCTCATCTCCACTATAGAAACCTGAGAAGGTACACCAATCATCTTCAAAGAAGCGCTGGTACTGTAAATGACCTAACACCTCTCGTTTACGTAATTTAGATAAGCTATCGTACCATTTCTGATAATCTACTCTTTGGTCTTCAACCCTACGTTTACCATCTGTCAGATTATCATACCACTTCTTATAAGCTTCAGCCTTTTCTATCTCCTCTTTGGTAAGACCTTTCTCACCTAATTCACCTCTTTCACTATTCCAACTCAATTTATACTCCTCTTTAGTAACAACGGGATTGTAGTATCCCATACTAGATTCTTGTTGTCAACTCCTGTAAGGAGCAACCTCTCTTTAACTTGAAACTAGTATGACTTATCTTGTAGCGTAATGCAACCTTTATATTAAGGTTTTCTTAAATAAACCTTAGATGTAGCTTTTAAATAACCATTGGATACATCTACACGTTGACCTACATCTTCGTAGAAACCTTCTAAATTAGGCTTATAAAAGGTATCAGCCTCGAAATCACAATGTACTTCTGTAATGTGCATCTCGCTTACGTAAGGTTCAAACTGCTTGTATACTTCTGCCCCACCAATAACCCATAGGTCTCCTATGTTATTGAAGAGTGAACTTGTTTGAATAACACCTTCTATATCACTAAACCAAACCACAGGAGATGTTATTGCTGATTTACGTGGAGTACGTGATATCACATAGTTCTTTCTATCAGGCAACCCATTCTTAAACGGGAGACTCTCATAGGTCTTCCTACCCATACACACTGCACTTCCTCGGGTCTTACTCTTAAACATCTGTAAATCCTTCGGTAGGTACCAGAGTAATTGATTATCCGCACCAATCTCTCCATCCCAACCATGTGCTACTATCATTTTAATCATGTAACCTCCTTATGCAACCAAATCAAAAGGTATCTTACCTTTATGCTGATAACCTGTCAACTTGAAGTAATCTCTAGCATGAGCATCATTGTTAGTCACGTACTTGAAGTCATGCACCCAATCACTCAACTTAAACTCAGTATTGTTAATCAATGTCTCCCTCTTAAGCTGTTCTTTCACCCCCTCAATGTGGGAATCATATAGATGCACATTAATAAGATTATGAGTAACTTGTACAGGCTTACAACCAGAGAACCTAGATGCTAACTGCAATAAAAAGTAACTCTGAATACTGTTAAAGTTCAAACCACAGGCTACATCCACTGAACGACTAGTACTTGTGATAGATATCTCATCTTCTACTATACTAAAGGTATGATCCTTCATGCAAGGTCGCAAACAACCTAGGTGAAACTTATCAGGTTTCCAGAAATCTAAAGTAAGCCCTCTATCATCTTGCTTGTTAGCAATTCGCTTAAATAAGTCCTCAAGTTCACCTTCTTCTAATGCCGCACCATAAACTAAGCCAATATCATTATACCCTTTTCGAACAGGGTTATCTAACCAAGCTTTAGTTTCGTTAGCGTTAACAAACCACGTAGGAGAGCCTATATCAGCAAACTGCTGGGCATTGGTATACTTTCTCAAGTAACCTATAATCTCTGCTACAGCGCTCACAGGGTAACTCTGCTTAGTGGTTAGTAACGGTGGGGCATCAGTACTGCCAGAGTATTGCATCTGCTCTCCAATAAGAGTTAAACACTTACGACCTGTCCTATCGTTATAAACCCACCTACCTTTAGTTAGTAGTTTATCTAGTAAAGATAAATACTGTAGTTCGTAATTAAGCATTAGCATAACTCTCCCCTAAGTAAACAATGTTTTAATATCAGCGCTAGTTTTAAAACCAGACCCAGCTTTGTTCCAATGGCGTAAAGTGAAGGAGCAACGAGTCTCACGTTGCATATTATCCCAGCCACAGAATATATCTGCTACTAGTTTCTTACCTAGTTGTTCCATTTTAGCTGGTAATTGTGTATAGGTTAATCCGTCTAGGAATAACTGCTGCCCTAACTTGTACTCTTGTGAATCGGTATTCATATTACTTATTCTCCTCAATTTTTATTTTTCTTGATGTCCTATAAGAACCTAAACTACCGTTTGCCTTCTTTACATAACCTTCGGCAACGAAGTATTTAGGCATATCACCTCTACAACTACCCATTGGGTGATTAAAGTAGTCAGCTAAAAATAACTTATCTACTAAGAAGAATTTACCTGAGTGAGTGTAATCATTACCTACCAACTCCTCTCCGATAGAGAATATATTAAAAGTATTCAACTCTTCTACATAAGCATCCATCCGTTTCTTAGATTCCTCTATAATTTTAGCTTCAAGAGCTAAGACTAACATCTCTCCTTTAATACTCATGATTTCTCCTTACCATTCCACTACACAAATAGAACCACAAGGTAACTCAACTATCTGCTTAGGTTGATCATCTTGGTACCATGAAATATTTCCACCAGAAGTTCTATCAATATACCCATGTGCTTCCCAAGAACCCTGTTTCTCTATGTAAACCATATACATGTCGGAGATATGTGTGCCATCACTCTCTTCAAATAACTCATCAATGTTGTCAGGTATAGCTAAAACTTTAGTGTAACCAAACCCATGCTTATCCATCTTAGTCCATAATTCTTCTTGTGTCATATTATTTATACCCCTTAATGTAAATCTAAATGTAATACTTTAAAAGTTGTCTTAGGTAAAACCTCTTTCTTACTCCAGAAGTTATTCCAACGTATGATATGTATTATATCTCTCTTTGTCAACTTAAAACGTTTAGCTTTCTTACGTTTAGCTTCTAATCTCATTATGTAGTCGCAAGTTTCAAAGAATTTCATATAATACTCTTCTTCCCAGCCTAAGTCAACAACCCATTGGTATAGTTGATCTCTTCTACGTTTTGCAGAAGTACTGTCAGGAGTGATTCCTAAACCAGATAATACCCTACTTAGCTCTACCTTGTCAAATGCTTTTATAAGGAAGATAGTAATTTTATCCATAGCGGCAAATTTCATAGAAGGAAGCTTCTGCTTCTCCATGTGGGATTTAACTCTGTGACATTTATACTTACAGATCCTTTGTAGATCATTAAACTGCACATCAAGTATATTATCAAAGTAAGTACTAAAATCATCTACCTTAGTAAATGTATGATTTCCAGAACGATGATCTATCTCTATTTCATCACACTTAAACCACAAGTTACAACACTCACATTGCATCTTCCACTTAGTTAAGGTAGTTGGATCTTCATCAGCAACTCTTCCTTTTTCCCAGTATGCTAATTTTATAGGTGAGATAGCCCAACTTGAACGGATAGCACCTCGTACCATTGTTAATAAAGGAGGTATCTTCTGTTGTCCTGTAACTGGATCAGCTAACTTCTTCAAGTGTTTATCTAAGTCTTCTTGCTTCTTCTCTCGTTCTGCTGTAGTGGCTATTGCCATAACTAACCCACCTTATCTTGTTCATACCTACGACCCATGTCGAAATAATTAGTAGCAAATTCGTTAAAGTGGGTACCTATAAGCTTATCTAAGTCTTCCTCTTTACCTTTGTTACCAACAAACTCAACAAAGTCACCCCGTACTGCTGAGTACATCAGATTACACAACTGACTACGTTCCTTTGCATCAATAATATCAACTCTTTCTCTAATAGTCATTACTCATCTCCCTCATATTCCAAAGTTAAAGTCTCTCCATCCCAATTCCACCCACACTTCCATAGTTCGTGCATAGCTTCTTCTACTGAGAGGGTTAATCCTACATCAGCTACAGCTTCTTCTAGAGTGTAAGATTCTAGTTCAACAACCCACACTCTGATGTAAGCTACTAGTAATCTATACTGTGTTGGTGTCATTACTACTCTCCTTAATATCATCTACCCATTGTTTAAGTGAATATTTCAATATATCACTAGCTTCCTTGGGCATAGTAAACTTCTTAGCGGAGGTACGTAATTTAGTATAATCCTCTTTAGTAAGAGTCTTAAAATCTACCCCATTATCACTCTCCAACCATCGAAGAATATATTTAGCTACATGCTCACGTTTATTGTTATCCTCTATACCCTTCAACTGAGCTAATACATGGAAGGATAAACTTACTACTTCATCATTGATTATGACCAAGAGTAGTACTCCCCTTGCGCTAACCGCTTACGGAACATATCAACACTCTTATCATCACCTTTTATAATACCCTCTAAATGTAACATAGCAAAAGCTATCTCAGGTCTTATATCATGACATTTAAGCTTAAACTCAGATATTTGCGCCTTTAACTTAGTCAACTCTAATTCTTTAGCTTCGAGTTCCTTACGTCTTTTTGATCGAAACATTAATCCTCCTCATTAATATCTTTACTGATAGATTTAATCTCTTTACCAGCATCAACAATAATTTGTCTAAACCCACCAGCATCTTTTATTGCATGCTTAGTTAAGGCAATTCCTCCTCCAGTCAAAATTGCACATAGTAGTAGTACAAAAACTATACCTAGTTCCTTATTTCCCTTAGTTACACCCATCATAATTCTCCTTCAAAATTGTGTGCACTCACGACAATCACCTTACGAACACCCCTATCAACTATAGATAAGGTTTCTTCATTACTAGATAATTGAACAGGGACAACTATCATCCCATCCATGTAGATAGTTTGGCAGTACTCCAGTGCACCATAAATAACAGCTAACTTATCCTCAGTTTCAATACTTAGCTTACTCATGATAAGTGTGCCTCGTATTCATTATAGTTAGCATACCTCTCAATAAGAGCATCCCCAACATGCACCTCTCTGACGTAATCGGATACAGCAAGTTGACAAGCATATTCATGCTTCTTCTTCTTCCAAGCCAAATGTGCTGATAGTTCCGTGGGAAAGCTACCTAAATAACCGCTATAATGTCCTTTAATAAAAGGATCACAGCAATCACTCCTGTAAGAAGATAAACCCTGTTGACTTACCCCTAACATAAACTCTCCTCTAGACCTAGCATTTGCTAGGATAAAAGAATTAACTTTATCATGTATAAACACACAAGTAGTCTCGGAGTATACTTTATTACCAGATAAGAGTATGTCCTTATCTAAATGCTTCTCCTCCCAATCTTGTGTGTGCATCCAATACTTGAAGTTACTAAAGTACAACCAACTAGCTGAGACTGTGCACCCTCTGTAAGTTGGGAATTTCTCTTGTAGTACCTCAGAGTGGCACCTGCCCAACATAGCACCCCACCTCTTATAGTACGGGCAGCTACTATACTTGAAAGCTCCACTCGGGTACTTATGAGGTGGGTGTACCTTATAATGAGTAGGTGCATCTACATCGTTAATACCAACCCCATATAGCAGGGTACTTCTGCCCTTACTATTACTCATAAACTGCTATAGTAGGTTCGAAGTACCCGTACTTCTCAGAAGGTTTCACCACCTTACCTTGAGGGTATAACTTGCCATTACTATTATCCTTTTGTGCCTTGAATACGTAACAATTTTCTCCGAATTTCTTAGAGACACTGTAAGTCACCTCAGAATATCTCCCCTCTTCCATAATCTCATCACAGACTGCTTTTGGACAAGGTACTTCCTGTACTAGTGGGAATTTGCTCAAATTACTCTTACTCACCTGAGATAAATTGTACTTCATGTCAGCGTTCACCACAACACACATATCCTCGCATGAAGATAGGAAGTCTATCATATTCCCTTCCTCTAACTCAAGTAGCGCTTGTGGTATCAATAACTCTAAAGGGATTTCTTGTTCGTTCAGGTAAACTGGAGCATCTAAGGTAATAGCATCACTGCCATCCAGTATACCTACTGCAAAGCTCGCTGTGTACATACAGTCAGCTATTGCATCTACTAACTCAACGATATTTCTTTCTGCTAAACCTGTACTAAGTTCTAAAGACTCCTCCACTACAGTATTCAATTGGTTGCCGTACTGATCCATTAACAACTCGCGACCTGCAATTTTATTAAACTCAAATACATCTTCATAAAATCCTTGGATAGCTTCCCCTAAATCTCTTTTTGTCTCTTTATTCAATTCGATCATTAATAATTCTCCTTTAGTGTGTATAACTCTTCTACCTGTGACTCTAACATAATAACTTCTGCTCCGACATCATTAATTCCTTTGACTACTTTTGTTTCTTCATCAAAGGATGTGATGGTAAGAGAAGAAACCTTCGTGTAAGTTTCTCCTACTTTCATGATTAAACCCCTTTATGTGTAGTGGATTACTTCTTTCATGGTACTCTCTTTTCGTACAATGCTAAAATCATTAATATCATAAGACAAGTCCATATCACCCATACCTGCATCTCCTGTGAAAGAGTATCGCGCATATTTAATGTATAGTCCAGTTGATAACTCTACTACTGTATCACGTAGGTTGTACCACCTGTGTTCATCTATGTAGCTATCTTCCCATACAACATCACCACAATCAACGATTACTTCTATTAAATCCCCATCTTTATAGTCAGAATACTCTTTCATATCTTTTAACACTTCAGCTACTGAACGGTTATCCTCTACTACAGGAGACTCTTTAGTATTCTGGACCATGTGATAGAAGTCAGGGAAGACCATCTTCATAGCTTCTACATTATCAAGTATGGTTTGTATAAACTCATCCTTATCTGCTTTCTTCTTAGATTTCCAGCCAACTAAATCAGGTAACAGGTTATCGCACACTACTTTAAGCCCGTCAACCACATTCTCAGCATTATCTTTATTAAATTCACTCACTGGTGGAGATAATAAGTTATTAGATACAATTGCTGATGTATCCACACCTAAAGTATCACATAAAGTATAGAATGTGAACTTATCCGTAGGAGACTTCAACATATAAGCTACTGCAAAGTAAGTCTGACAATAACTCATGGTATCAACATCCATCTCAATATCATCATGCGTAGTGTATTGAACTCCGTATGGTAGTAACCCACCAATTACATCTACTGCTTTCTGGACTACTTCCTTAGCGGTAGTTAGTGCGTATAAATCTTCATAAGCAGCAACCTCACCATAGTTAAACTTACGCCCAAGATGCTTAATAGCAGAGTAGTTATCTGCAGAATCTTCACCTAGAATCGCTTGGTAGATAAGCCACTTAAGTCCAAATCCTTTAATCTCTTTCTTACTAGAACCAATAAGTAAGTCTACACCACCTGCACTACGATCACTCGCTTCAATTAAGAATGCATTAGGATATTTGTACTTACCACGTAAAGGATTACCCTCACCTGAGTGTGTATCTGGATTAATAAGTAACTTGGCATGACCGAAGGCATCCTTATCACTTGCCAATACTATATAAGAGAAGATACCTGTCTTACGGTATGCTACATAACCCTCTCGACCATAATACTCTACGACATCGTCTGCTTCAACATTCTCACCATCAGCACGAGGTTCAGCATTAATAGAAGGTAAGTTGTCGAATACCCACTTACGTAATTCATCCAGAATAATAGGACGATCTTCTTGCTTACGATTACCTTTATAAGGCTTACACAAAGGAAGCTTGTGTCTAAAGTTATCACCAGAACCCATAACTAATGTGATATTCTCAATACCAAACTGTTGGCGCATCTTCTTCAATTTCTTGTAGATAGATACCTTAGCCGATTCCATAGACTCTTTCACAGAATCTTTCTTTAAGCGCGCCTTATTGGTAATAGTGAAATCATCTACTGTCCATAAAGGTAACTCTTGTATCTTACGTTTAGCATTCTGGATACCCAACCAAGATACATCAGAGATAAGTTTAGTCTGTCCTTTGAATTCACGAGAACCCTTAAGTTCCTCTACAACACTCTTATCTTCTTTATGTTCAACTAGGATGTACTTATTCTCTGCATTAGAAGCAGCCTGATACACCATAGTATCCGCATCAAGCATACCCTTAGTGTTTGTATCAATTAAAGTAGTTATGTCCTTAATTTGAATCTCAGGGAAGATTTTATTATCCTCAGTCTGACGTACATAAGGTTTTTCTACTTTTTCATTGGTGTCTGCTACGCCTGTACCACTTGTAACTACCTTTTTACTAAATTTACTCATAAGTTCTCCTCTTTATAATGTGCTCTTAATTTATCTCTATACTTACCATGTAACTCGTATTGAAGTACTGTTTGTAGTGCTGTCCTCAGTAAACGATGCTCTACTGTACTATCTGTCACATCAGGTACTATGAAAGTCTCCTTATGCATATGGTATACATTAGTCACCTTGAACAACTGATCAGCCACTGTTATGTGGAAATAATCCTCTTCTCTTTTTGTGGGAGACAAGGAGTAACCTCCTTGAAGTATTTCCTCTACTAAGCTCCATATAGGTTGTTTCACTTGCCCTAACTTACTTATTACCCATAAGTATTTATCTTCTCTTGTCGGAGGAATTACCCTACCCCACCAACCTTTAGTACTAGGGGTATCTGTTTTATACAAATCCTTCATCATCTGATATGCTAATGGGAAATTGTCTTCTATGTTACAACTCATAATTTCTCCTCTTTAACACCCAATACAACAGTACTAGGCACAGCTACCATTACACAATAACGATCACGTTCTAGTTTAGCTTGGCAAGCTGTTATCTCAATCTTAGTTGTGCCTGTATTAATAATAATAAATACCACCAACAACACTCCTATAATAAAACCTACAACAAGACCTAACGTTAAGTTATTGTCACCTTTATTATCTACATCACTCATTTATTTAGCTCCTCTCTTAATTTATCAACTGCACATGTAAGTACTAACTTATCAATATAATCTTTATCATCATAAGTCAGAGGACTTGAATCCAACATCATAGATAATTTAATCTTAGCAATCTTACAAGCTTTAACTGTAGATAGTATGGCAGAGTAAGCTTCCACTGGCAAGTAGTTTGTTACTTCTTTTTCTACTACCTCAACAACTAGAACATCTTCTGTTTCTTCTTCTACCACTTTAGCTGGTGGATTAAGATTGTATTCATATATTTTACATGCAGAACGAAGACTGATCCCATGAGAGTCATCATATTGAGTAAGTATAGATGTTTTGTTTCTTACTGCATCAGACATACTACGTTCATCAGCTTCTAATGCAAATAGTACATCACAGAAAGGTGGGTTAGCTTCCAGTATAGTTACATAACCTTCCTCATTTACCCCATTTTCAACCAATCGCCTTTTAGATCTAATAGTGGTAAATGTCTTATCATAATAATCACTGTGAGAGGATTTGTATGCATCCATAAGTACTTTCTCCTTGACCGTCATAAGAGGTTTAGCCTTATTATACTCAGCCCAACCTGCATTACCACAACCAAACATTAACAATGTTAAAACTAATACTAATAAAATCTTTTTCATTTATATCTCCTTTGTTTATTAACTGAAGCTATCTTACCAAGATAAAATAACCCTGTCTACCTTTAAATAGAAAAAGGAGCAACTAATTTTATATAGCTACTCCTTTGGTTTTCTACTACGTTACTTCTTTAATGTAAGCCTTAACAGGTACACCCTGTGCTGTGACACCTCTACAGGTATGACAAGCTACATGTCCTTGAAAGAATCCATCCCACATTCTCCTTGAACAGAGAGGGCAATGTATGTAGGTACGTAAATCCTCCGCAGGTTCTTCGTGTACTTCATTCAACATTTCTTCTAAGTCTTTCGACATAATTTACCTTATTCCCTCCAACAATAGTATTCTAATATATGAGGGTTAGTGTGAGACTCTATCATGAAATCATACCAACCTAATAGGTTTACTTGATCTACATGACAAAGCTCATGGTTAACAACTTCTGAGAGCATAGCTTCCTCTATACTACTCTTAATTAATACTCCTCCCCAAGGGAAGGTGACTGCCAGTCTATCTTCATGACCTAAGAACATAAACTCATTGACTACATTAGAGTACCTAAACTCTCCTTTGAGAGGAAGTAGTGTGAGTAGTGTCACTATAAGTATTAGATAGAATGAGAGCCTTTTCATTATTTAACTAACTCACTCTCTAACAAGTTAATAAACTTACTAAGTTCATTGTAGATAGGGGTCCATTCCGCAGTCCATTCATCTTGCTCATCCATAGTTAAATCTTCCTTGAACTTCAAAGAACCTTCGTACTTGATCCCTGTGAACATAAAAGTGTGGTCTACGTTAGCATAGATAATCCCATCCCAGTCAACTTCTAACATATGTACAGCACGACGATCAGTGAGGTGTTTGGTAAACTCTTTAGAAGTTACATCCTCACCTTTTACTGTAATGTTAGCTGCTTTAGGGTTATTACCTGCTAAGGTCTTAGGTCCAATCTTAACCATTTCACCTACGATCATAGGTTCAGGTATTGAATCAGTATCAAGCACATATTGAGTTAATAAACGTTGACCTAAGAACGCTTCGGGCATTAGCACCTCAAACAGTGGGATATCTCCATCTACATCTAAAGTAATTACTTCTTTGACTAACTTTAACACATCTTCAGCTTTACCTCGTTGACCGTCAATCATGAAACGACTATTCTTATGATCAAAAGTAACCATGTAAGATGCAATAGTAATATCTGACATGCGACGTAAGTCTGCCTCCACTTCCATGAACAAATCTTCTAAGTCCACTTTAATACTCTGGTCTTCTAACTTAGCCAAACGAGCATTCAACTCACGTTCTATACTTTCAGGTTTAACTTCCTTGCGCTTGGCTTGTGCCACTTTGAAAGTAGTAAACCCACTGATTAAGGTGTTATACAAACAATCTTCATATAGAGGTACGAAACCAATAGATTCTGATTGTAACTCCGTTAGTGGTTGGTAACGATGTAAGTAAGTATCCTGTAAAGTAAACTTAACCTCTGATGAACCTTCTACTGTTTTGTAAATACTGATAGTCTTCAATTTATTCTCCTTTATTAGTCTTCTTTAATTAGTGTAGCTGAAAAGTCTTCTTCAAACTCAACTTCATACCACACTTCAATAATACCATGTTCTTCTGATTCGTGACGATATACATCCTCTTCACCACGATAATCCTCTGTTATTACAAACTCTCCGTAACCTTCTAAGAATTTACACCACTTATTAGCTCTATTACTCGGGAGGGGATTATCCTCTACCTTGTTATAATAAGCCTTCTCATATTTAAATGCTCGGCATACATTCTCTACCATATTTTGTACAGTATGCTCTCCACACCAGAAACCTTTCGTAGCTTCACGACACTTCTCTGTATCACTAAATGATACACGGATAGTAGTCTTGTAATCTTGTTCATATGTTTCCATGATAACCCTCCTTATTTAAGTACAGGAATGATACCGTACTTCTCTTTATAACTCAAGACACTTTTGAAAATAACTTCACTTTCACTAGATCTAATATATAAGTAATGTTTCTTATTCCAATCATCAGTGATCTTATACTCAACCCAACCATCCATAAGAGTTATTGTAACTGCCTTATGTTTACCTGTTGATATAGGAAGTACTCTGTAGTTACCTCCTCCTTCTGGGAATTGAAAATCACATACCTTACCATCGAATTTATTAATTAATGGGTAACTGTTAGCGAAGTATAATTCTTCCCAAAACACTACTACGTGATCTTCACACACTTCATCTAGTGCATCCTGTTCCATTTGCATATTCATTACCTATTCTCCTCTTTTCGTGATTCCACCAAGCAAAGTAATACTGCTCGTAGTGGACACGCATTATAAACCTGTACTGTATCGGATTGACCTTTAATAAACATATTGACTTCATACAAAGTCTCATCATTCTTTCGGTAAGGTGAAATAAAATCCATATCATACTGTACAATCAATCTCCCGACTAAGCGCCAATCAAGGTAGCTAGGGTAACTATATCCACCTGACAAGCAATTATGTACGGCAGTACCTTGGATAAATGCAACTGCTAGTTCTAATTCATCATCTGTCATTTCCGACATATTAAACTCCTTTCTTACTAAATGTTAATATCAAACCACCTACACAACATACCAGTAAACTTACTAAGATACCACTTATTAATAAATCCATGCTAATCTCCTGTTAGTAACTTTGCACTATTTCTGCATCAAGCCATACACTGCCTTTGAGTGTACTATTACAAGCTATACTAAGCCAAACCAAAGAAGAACTTTCCTCATCTAAGTGTTGAAAGCACATACGACCTGTTGCATCTTTCCTAATCCATTTATACATATAATGTTTTTTATTCCTAGCTCCAGTAAAATGAAATACCTTAACAACATCAAACTCTTTAAATTCAACTCCACTTTTATCAAGGTACCTCATATTATTTCCCTAATTCTGGGTTACTGTGAATGTTACCTAAGATTTCACCAATATCATTCTCTGCCATTGCATCGATAAGAATAGCTATATCCCCTAGGTCTTCTACGACAATGGTACCATACCCGTAGATAACTACAACATCATTATAGTAAATATCTATATTATGCTTGTCTTGTATGCCAGTGAAGCTATCAACATCATAACTCTTATGATAAATAGTCTCTAAACCTGATTCTGATTTAGGGATAGCATACGCAAATAGTACACCTTTAGTATTTACATAAAAGCAGTCACTACACTCAGAGAATACCATTTCAATGTTACGTGTATCCCATGCTCTAAATTTATTATTGTTCATTATCTTCTCTCCCCGTTAGCTAAGTTACCAGTCTCATCTCGTTTGTAAAACTTCTTACCACTGTAACCTACAATACGTAATTGGTTTAATGGAAAACCACATGATGTAGTGTCGTTGTCGAAGGTTAAGAATACTAAAGAACTGTCATCCTTGTACGTCCAATCAAGAGTACCAACTGTACCAAGTGGCACAATGTAATCAGTTGCATCAATAACCATTAACCGTAACCCTGCAGGTAATCCCTGTGGGATAAAATCTGATAATCTATTCATAATTATTTAACACCTTTGATAAGTAATGTGCCTAATGTTTCAATAACATAGTTTGTACCTTCTCCGTATAACAATGACATTTTGATATCATGTTTGGTAGAGATAACCTTAGCTTTGTACACTTCAGATTCACTTTTACTGTAAACATCAATATCCTCTTGTAGTTTAATGCGCTTAATACGTTGACGTTCCATGTGATGTTTGAGTATGCTCATTCCAGATTGTATTCTGTTGTTATGGTGTATCTCTGCTATAGTTAATTTACTCATAATTATTTACTCCCCATGTTACGTATATCTGTAGTTGATATCCATTTAAATACTTTACCGTGACGTAAACTATCCCACTGCCATTTAGGGGAAAACCCAGTATCGTGTTCTATAATATATGTAATTAACATCTTCCCATTCTTTTCGAAGATAGCTAGTACAGGTTGCCCTACTTTAGGCATTTCGTCTTTTGTTAAAGTAAATTTCATAATTATTTATCCTTTTCCGTTAAGTTGTCTTTAAGATAGGTACACTATATATGTACCCATTTGGAAATGCAACTTTTATTTTATGTTTATTTACGATCTCTTCCATGATTCTCGTGGAAACCGTATCTTACCTCAGCTTGCTTTCTTGCAATAATGGCATCTTCTATATCATCGTATACACCTAGTGCTATCCTGTTTTTATTAACTTCTATGACAGCCTTCCATTTACCTTTAGCTAAGTGTACACCACAGGTACCTGAGGTATTACTCTTGTGTAGTAACATATTCTTAGCGTTGCCGTAACTATCAGTACTTACTAGGTTAGCTTTAGTGTTATTCAACCCATTATGGTCTTGGTGGTCTACTATAATACTTATATCTTCAAGGAGACCTAGTATTACCCTATGCGCTCTAACCTGTTTACCATCAACAGTTCCTTGGGCATAATAGGTATTATGCTCTAGAACACACCACCAATGTATATCTCTGACTAAATGATAATCCTCTTTATCTACTATCATATATGTATTAGGGCATTTAGGTGTACTTACATCTATGTGTATAGCATCTTCCTTGATAGCGCTACTATTTATATGGTAACTACATCCATCAGTGTTATCCTTAAAACGATCCTCCCTTACAGTCACCACTCTACCACAGTCACAAGTAACAGTACAATAAGATTTACGTAGTACTATCCTATCGCGCTGTATGTATGTAAATTTACCTACCACTTCTCCTTTGGTTGGAGGACAAGTACAAGAACCATTATGAGCCTTAGCTACATCAGATCTAATAGTACGAGGTCTACCACAAGAACAAACTGCACTCCAGTAAGCTTTACGATTTTTAGTGTGGGAGTAAGAGGTGATACTTAATCCATTAAACACCTCTCCTGTTATGTCTTGTCTAACCCCCACGCCACTTACTACCTTTCTGAGTTATGATAGTTCTCTTGCCATTCTCATAAGTTAAGATATGACTCTTAGACCAACTACTACCTCCACTAACATAACCTTGTAGCAAACTACCACTCATACCTGACTGATAGATCCCTGACTTTATAGTACACTGATGCGAGTGTCCTATATTATGCTTAGTACCTAGTTTCTGAAAAGACAGTACACTTCCTCGTCCACCATTATTTCCTGAATCCGAGTGACTTCCTGCCTCTATAATACCACATAACTTGAAGCTCTCATCTTGCCGTAAGAATCGGACGCTATTCATGTTAGGGTTAACCAGCCTACATGCGTACTCAAAGGTATGGAAATTGTTACCAGTACCTACACTCTCGTATGTAGCTAACAACATCCTCAACATAAATATGGCGTTTACAGGGTCAGTCTTAAAGTCTTGCTCTAACAAGAAACGAGTTAAACCTCTATCATGATTACTATCAACTACGATACGTTCACTAAAGCTTCTGTCTAACTTTTCTATAAGTTTAGTAGTCAGGAGTACTTCATCCTCTACACTTTCTTCTTTCTTCTGGAACTGCTTAAACATATAAAGAGGGCATTTAATATTATGGTGCGATCTTCTTCCATGTGATAGAGAATCATGAAGAAGTTGGTACTTAGGTTTCATAGTATCAAGTAAATTACCTTCACCACCCCACATTGCATGCTCTACTAAAGGACATATAGTTTCTGCATGTAAGTCTCCGTAATTCACTGCCTCTACATTGACATTAGTTATAACATCTCCATTAGGTAAATACTTGGTAGTCAGGTCGTAAAATTCACCTGTAGTACTTTCTGCATGAACCTGTCTCACGAACCAATCACCATCTCCATCTACTTCAACAACAAGGGCACCAAAGATGTGATCATGTGATGCTTTTTGACCTCCCTTTTTATCTACGTAATTCCTTTGGGTACATGTACCCGTGGTGTACATCAATCTGGCAGGATCGTGCAATGGAGTGGGCATACTCTCTAACTGTTGCTTGGCGTGAGGTACAATAGCACTACTTCCGTTAGTGTAGTTTTGCAAACCCGACAAGGGATTGACCGCAGTAGGTAATATGTTTAATTCCCCACAGTAAACTAAGTCTTCTGCTATAGTGCGCCCTTCTGCTAATAGGTAAGGCTTAACCTTAGGATCAAACCACACCTCCTCACTTTTACCCCCTTGGTAGGCGTTTTTATTATACAAGTACCTCCCACATATTAATTGTGCGTTATTACGTTCACAGTAATTCAACAAGGATGCAAAGAAAGTAGGGTGTACAAAGGTATTACTTTGTGCTGAAGTAAACACAAACTTTCTCCCATCTAACATTTCCCTGACTTTTAATACATTATGTATATTACCACCTGCAACAGGTTTAGCCTCATGCGCTTCCCAAAATTCAGTATAAGTTTCTTTCCGCAGAAAGTTACCTATCGTAGATTTACCCACCCCATACTGCTCTCCAATATAACGTGAACTCTTCTTATCTTGATACGTAAGCCTTAAAATCTCTACCAGATCATCTTCTTTAAATACCGTCAAATCTCTTCTCCTTATTGTTTATTCTCGTAAAACTTAAAATCTTCTGGTTCAATTATATCAACCTCAGTATCACCATCAACCTCAAAGTCATTTGTAATATTATGACTAATATAACCTTCCTCTAGTAACTCATGATAATCTCTTGTCATGATAGTATCATACTCTTCAAAAGAATCGCACTCAATGTTTTTGACGAACTTATTGACTCTGACATAAGTTGAAACAGGTACGCTAAACTTTTTCATTACTTAGGATCTCCTTATTAATCTCTACATCGAAACCTTCTAACCCATCATACTCCCCACTAGATCTTTCATTCATGTGGAATATTATATCAGCTACATGAATATCTCCAAAGTGAATGTGGAAAGGTCTAGAGATAGTACATGCATCGTATCCTACATAATTCTCTGGACTAAGTAAACCTTTATCGAGTAAGTGATTTACCATTTCAACAACCTGATCATTTATATCATCTACGTGCAACATATCTTCTCCTCTTATTGTTTATTTTCACTAGCAGGTAGCTTATACCCATTAGCAAGATCCGCTGTAAATAGTAACATACCTTCTGTTAAAGGTATAAATACCCCTTTATCTCTCGGCTTCTTAGTCACACAAACAACATCTAGCTCTGCCAAAGGTGTACACGATTGTATTTCCCGTATACTCCATGAATGGTGATCATCACTATCGTTATTAATTTGCCATAATAGGTCTTGTTTAGCTTGTACTAAGTCTTCTGCAAAAGTAACCTCGTGTATGTAGGATAAGCCCTCTTTTATAATAAAGTATCCCCATTTACCTTTCATAAAACCTCCTCTTATTATTTAACTACTGGACATTACCCTTCAACTTAAAGTGAGTCTCAAATTGATATTCTACCTCACCAGAATCAGGCTCTCTCTCTTTAACTAGGTGTACGTATACGGGTTGTATAACCTCATCAATACCTTGTATTGTATCTGAGGGAGTGAATACTACATCACCTACTACTACTTTATGTTGAGCTAATACAGTTTCTAAATAAAACTTAGCAATACTGTTTATTTCACTATCAGTCTTAACCCCACAAAACAAAGAAGTATAGCTGCTTGTACCTCCTCTAGCTGGAGTTAGCTCTACCCCAGTTACTTTATCCGTGGATATAGCCCCAGTTAAATTACCTACAGCTACCCTATTAATACTATTCATTGTAATAACCTCCTCTTATCATTAAAAACTAACTATCCATCATCTTCTGATAACCATCAATAATCTCTGTGATCCGTTCTCTAAGATCACACCTTCCATTCTCCGAAGCATTCAATGCCATACTAAGGTAACAGTAAGCCCTTCTAGCATGCGTTTTAGCGTGGTCTTTCTCGTTATCCAAGTAAACACCTAACACCTTGTCTAAATGCGCTGTAAGTGGCTCCAGTAAATCCATATGACCATACCCAAGTACCTCAGCTAACCTATATTCATCTTCCATAATACCTCCTAATAGTTTTCTTCAACCCTAAAGATATTACACATAGGGTATTTGTGTACCAACTTAGTACCTTCTCTGTCAAAGTATACACAATACATACCTGCTTTGGTATAAGTATTTATAACTGCAGTATACTCAATAGGTACACTTTGTTCTGTTAAATGGACTTTAATCATACAAGTACCTTTCCTCGAAAGTCATCTCATGCTTGCTAAGGTAATCTTTAGCTAACTGCATACCCCCACTCATACCTTTATCCATGTAGAATACTGTATGTACTCCTTCCATATGCTTAAAAGCAAAACCTGCCTCTATCCCCCAGTATCTTTCATCTGGTTTATCATCATCCAATACATTAGGTTGTGTATATAGTAAATGAGAAGCGTAAGGTGCTTCTTGTCTACTTAAACAATCGTGCATACACTTTTGTGCATACTCAATATTAGCATCTACATCACCTGCGAAAGGGGATTCCACTATAACTATTTTATATTTACTACCGTCCATAATACCTCCTAAGTAGCTTCTCCTGTAAAATGACCTATACTAAGGTAACCCATACTTTTGAGTTTAACCTTAACATTACGTAAAGACTTAATTTTACCTGTTTGAGTAAAAACATGTAGGAAACCCATCTGTTCGTATAACCAACCATTACCTGTAATAGAGACAATACTTCCAACAGACTCTACTTTCATACCTGAATAAGTAAAACTAGTGTAATCTCCGTTAACAATACGAGACTCATCAATATTATCAAAGGTCTCAATCTTCCTAGACTCCATATTACCTCCTAATTAAACTCCCCACTATAATCTAGCAGGGAGTATACACTCTAGTATTTATACAAGCAAGCTTTAACTGTAACTTTCGTACCTAAAGCTTTTTCTATCTTACGAGCAGTCTTACCTAAATCTTGTATAGTATTTATATTCAAAGTAGTGATCTCCCCTATAGTATAACCATAGAAGTCATCTTCCTCATACCAGATAATATTATGTTCGTCATAAAGGAACTCCCTAAAGTGTTCCTCTTCCATATCCATGTCATCTGCATCATCTACATAACACCCAATCGTTAGATGTGCTTCATAAGTAGTACTCATTATTCCTCCTCCTTAATCAAATTAAAGATACCTTCTAGGATCAATGGTGCATTAGCATAGTAGCTATCAGTCCATTCACCTGTGGTACCGAAGTCACCCTCACCTACATCTAATTTATCAGGAAAGAGTCCCATATGTTCTTCAAACAAACTAACAATATAGTCTTTTGTTATACTCATCAACAGCACTCCCCTTCAATACCCATAGCCGCTAATAGAGTCACCACACCATCAGACCAACCAATATGATCCTCAAAGTATGCACAACACTCTGTTTCTTCTATAGTAGGATCTTCATCTTGCCTATCCTGTAAGTGACGATCAATTAACATAGTCACATCATTATCACATACAACAACTAAACCTAACCCTTGCTTAAGTACTAACCATTGCCATTTCTCATGATCATTGTCTAATTGTTCAAACTGCGCTATAAGTTTACTCATCTTCAGGCACCTCCCTTAAATGTTCTGTAACTTCATCATAATCAACACCACAATTTTCAATGACATCTATAGCAGCAATCAATTCAATCTCTTGATCCTGTATTCGATGAGCCATAGCTAGTAGTAAATTATCACCAGTTACATCTTGCCAGAACTCACCATGACGATGTACTTCTGATCTACCAGATATATCATCAAAGATATAAGTATAATCCTCTAAGGTTATTTGCATAGATCAACTCCATGTGCCTTGGCAAGGATCTTAGCCTGATTAACAATAGCTGTCAACTCTCGCTTAAGTTCATTCTTATTTTTAGCTACTCGTGGGAATGTCTTCAGAATATGGAAAGCTGCACCTGTATCATCCCAAGAGTTGACTTTCCATATACGATTAACAAAGTATGCATCAATACGTACACTGCCCTTGGCGATATCCTCTTCGGTCAATTTATAGTTTACGTCATAATGACTTGCTGTCCAGTCGTTACGGGTATTACGGGTACTTACTGAAATAGTGTCAGGTGTCTTTACCTGCATGCGACCATCTAGCTCCAAACCACAAATGTGTTCATCTTTGATATCTTCCCAGATAAAATCAAAAACACCCTTCTCTGCTAGTGTATCGTAAAGGGATAAGTCCTTATGTGGAATTCCAATATCACAAGTAGTATCAGGTAAATCTTTTTCCTCTAAGGTTTCAAGCCACTCTTGCCACAATGCCATATCTTTAGCCCGATCTTCTATAGACTCTGCACCGATATTAAAGTTAAACTCTAGTACACCAGATGCCAGATCCTCTGCTAGACGTAAACCCTTTACGTATTTATCTTCTGTGAATAGGCAATCGTGATTGATCGTCCACTCGCTTTTACTAGAACTAATACCTTGTATTGAAATATAATTATCATGTACAGAAAGTATAGCTCCTAGATCAATAAAAGTGTTATCACGTTCTTCAATCATATCACAATTCCAAGGGGGGTAAGTACCCTCTTGGCGTTGAATGAAAACTTTATCTAACTTCATTAACTCTTCTTTTGTAACCATATTATTTATTCTCCTTTATAACTACTTTATCTAAAATCTCTTTGTAAGAGTCTGCATTATCTTTGTCAAATCGTTCACAAACGAATATTGGCAGAAATAAACTCTTCTGTCCAGTCTTTTTATCTTTAGTTACACTATCATACTTAGTTTCAAAGATACTTCCAGTAGGATCATTCTCCCAATAGTGTATACGTTTCTCATCAGAAAAACCACTACCACACCCAACTTTAATAATACCATCTGAGGACTCTAGTAACACCATACCCATCATACCAGTAGCCTTCCCTTTACCTTCAACCATACCAACTACGATAAGATCAGCAGGATCTTTACGTTTTAACTTAACACATGTAGAAGGTTTACCGTTATCAGCCCAGCCAGCATCCATATCTTTCAATATAGCACCTTCATAACCCATCTTCACATAATTTTCAAAGATCACATTAGCTTCGTCCATACTAACATTTTCAGTACGTTCAATAAGGATAATCTTAACAGATACTCCTTGATCCTCGCAATATCTATTGTAATTATCTATCATAAGTTCTAATGCACTTCTTCGAGTTTCATTACTGACAACCCATTTACCTTTACTCTCATAGTGATCTAACTCAATACAGTCCCATACTTGATACATGACACCATCTTTATCTTCTTCTGTTGCAGTATTTTTGACTATCTTAGTAATCTTACCGTTACCTTCTTCCCGAGTAGCTTTAGTTAGATCATAGACTAACTCACCTTCCAAGGCAAACCCTTCAAAAGCACCGCTACCTAGGTGTATTGCTAAAGGTTCAATACTTAATGGATTACCATTACGACTCATCATATTAACTGATCCACTGATCACAGAGTTAGCGTAACTTCCATCAGACTTCAATTCAATAGCTAGATTCTTACACTTAGCCATCTTAGCTAAAGTCTTTTCATTCATTGAAGCAGCCCCTTGTCTGGGTGGTACTACAATTAAACCTTTCCATACTTTATTACAGATAGTCTTACCTACACCACAGCGCATATCACCAAGTACTACACGACCTAGCACATCAGCATCTTCTTCTGACATATCATTGATAGTGTTTTGGTAGAAGGCTAGCGCAGAGTGCCCTGTTAACTCTCGTGAAGATATAACAAGTAACTCAGATAACCCCTCACTCAAGGTAGTGTTATAACTTCCATCATCTTCTGTAGTACGTGAAGGTAACTTCTTCATATAGAAGTTAATTGTAGGTGCATACGCTAACTCGAAACACAACTTAAGTGTACCGAAATCCACATTATCCTTCATGATAGCTAACTTTGCATTAGTACCTGACTCTACCTCTAATCGTTTTAAAATATTATATACTTCACTCATTTAATACTCTCCTTTTTAAATATTAACCAAAACTCTTCTGAGCATCCATCATATTATCAAATAATCTACATCCCCAGAAGGATAATCCTTTCTCACAGAAATTACCATGACCTTGTGCTTCTTTTGTCTTGGAGAAGGTGATACAAGCATCCTTAAATGTACTTGCTACTACACATGTTGCAATTAACTGAGCAGGGCTACTTGCACCAGTAATCCTGTACCCCTCTATATAAATATCATACATCATAACTCATTCTCCAATTTCTTCAACCCAGAAGTAATACACTCCGACAAGTCACCACCTCCGTTGTAGAACATAGCATCTACTTTAATCTCACTCATATCATCTTTACTAAATTCAGCTTCGATATGACCATGTACATCAATTTCTTTTGAGTCAACCACCATCCAAAGCTGATCATCAAATAAGTAATAGCTGAAAGACCAATCTTGTTCTTTGAAGAAATCGTTAAGTACCTGATACGCTGATGTTTGATGTACCTCACAGTCCATATAAACACTCCACTCAGACTCTAACCAGTTCTGTATATTAACAGGAGTACCATGCCCGTCAAGTACTTTTTGTAAGGTTACTTTAATTCTTTCCATATCTGACATCTAAAACTCCTCCCACGTATAAGTTGTTATCTCTTTCTTATAGCAACGTACCCAAGCTTCTCCTATAATACACCCTCTTAAGCAACTGTACTGTAAGTTATCAGCATAATCCATCTTCCAGAAACCAACATACTCTTCAGCTACAGTTCTCTCACTATAATTGTGAGCATGACTACAGTAGGTAGAACCTTCTTTGATTTCAAATACGTAAAATGTTTGTGCAACTCCTTTTCGCATTTCATAAAACTCTTCTTTTACACTACAAGCTAGTGATATTAACATCTCCTGTTCATCTTCGTTAAAGATCCTACTCATTGTTATCCTCCTCAGTATTTACTTCTTCCCAATCAAGATTATCATGAGTCTCCCGTTCACGCTCATACTCTTTCATCTCAAGGATCTTATTCTCAGCTTCTTCTATTGTGGCGAAACAATAATCTGCGGTATAAGTACCTACGGTATAAGAGTAACACTCCCCCTGTTTAACTACTTTGTATTCTGATGGCATATACAAGAATACTATTAATCCAATAAAAGCTATTGCGTATAAACCTAGGTATGTATTTGGTTTCATTACTTATCCTCCTTTCTATTACTATAAGACATCCATGTAACAAGGACACCAACGAAGTATCCTGCAAACACAGAGTCTATACTATTTAAATCTAATCCGTTAACTACGATAATAGTTGCCCCTAAAATAATCATAGTAATTATAATATTTTGTATAAAATTATTCATATTCATTTCTCCTCTAATTTTTCCATAATTTCTGTGTGTATTTCCCAAGAAACTTCATCTATAGGGATTAGCGTATACTGGTCTAATGCTTTACCTAACCAACCAGACCAAACCGAACCATCAACAGGATCAATACTAGATACACTTAAGTACTTACCACTAGATACATACTCATCGTCTCCATGTATACTGTTTACCAAACCTATTGTTGTTATTTGTTCTCCTTGGCAATCTGACTCGAATTTAACTAGGTACTTCATATTAGTCTCACCTCTGCAATACGTTGTTGTACATAAGCTTCTAAGTCACCTACACTGATCACGATAGGGCACACTAGACTATCTAGGTAGTTCTCACCATCATCACACCAACACCAACACTCGTCATCATTGAATGTACGAAAAGTCTTTCTACGTAGTTCCTTGTTCTCCTGTAGGAGATTACACTCTTGTCGGTATGATTCTGAAAGTCTTATTTTTAAGTTTTCTATTACAACTCTTGTTTCCTTTTTCATATTGATCTCCTTTTATAATAAAATACAAGTATCCACTTTCGTAGTATCCTCTCCTCTATGTTCAAACTCTTGGGAGCTAGACATGAACTTAGGTAAATTAACATACCTATTCCAACCACACTGTGTGCAAGCTTTACCGTGACTGCAGTTACTTCTCTCTAAATCATCTTGAACAGGAGGATAACCTACTGCTTGGGTAAAGTAAAGCTTTGTTATAACTTTTGGTGATTTATGTATCCTCATTGCTCCTCCTATTATTTAATTAAACTTCATCTGCCCTGTTCTCATAACAATCTTCACACAATTTAACAGGCACTGCAACCTCGTTGACAACTATTTCGTAAGGACAACAAGTAGCCTCTACAGTCTCATTTGTTGTATTACAATCTTGACATTCCATATATATTCTCTCCTTATTTTTTAACCCTAGGTTTAAGTAAGTACATCTCCTGCCATGATAGTAAACATGATCGGTAATTACCCTCCTTACATTGCTTTAAGTAGTCAACTAATACTACAAATTGATAAATATCCTCATCTCCGTACCAAGTCCTTTTACTCTTTAGGACTCTGTTCAAATGGAACTCCACCCACTTTACATTAACCATCGTATCAAAGTCAACACTTTCTTCAACTATTTCTGCAACCTTACCTGTGATCACTGGTTCATTAGATCTCCTTTTACAGAAAAATGAGGTAACGTTAGCTGTAGGTGATTGCCCATGCTCAAAGGCAGGATCTTTACCGTAGAAGTCCTTCCACCCATCCTCTCGTCTGATTTCGTACTCTTGCATACTCAACGTGGATTAAGTTCAGCTATAGTACTGACTTCCCCCAACATAACCTTAAGCTTCTTATCACAAGGGTTATTCTCCATCATCTCTATTGCCATATCTTCTAGGATCTGACCTATTTCAAGGATCTGTGTTGCATACACTTGGCTTTTGGTTAAGACTAACTCTTCGTCTACATAACCTACTTTAGTCTCATTAGGTAGATAAACTACAGCATCATTTTCATCTTCTAACCAACGAGGTGTAGGAGGGTATAATCCGTATTTATAATTCATACACACCTCCTTCAAAAATAATATCATCCTGTATCTCTTCACCAGAACATTCACTCGCTTTAATTAAACCCTGTGATCCATCGGCATAATTGATAACTAAACCTACATATTCTCCTTCATAGGCGAATATCATAGCATCATCAGGTACGCTATCAAGTAAACCTTTTAAAACTTTATTTTTAATCATATGTACCCTTATTACGTTTTCTATATGCATCGAAAGTGTATTTACCTTGTCTTAATAAATCCCTAAAACAACTAACACTTTGTCTTGGCTTTTCTAGATGTAACATTGCAAAAGCTATCTCTCCTGAATCAGCAGCACACCATCGCTTTAATTCTTGTATATTCTGCTTTAGTCGGTAAAGTTCATCTTCCTTTTTCTCCAATTCTTTTCTTCGTTTTGACTTAAACATACTTACTCCTATTTAACATCAGCTATAGCTATCATGAACAAACCAATTGCAGCCATGAAGCTACCGAAAATTACATCATGTTTGTATGTAACGATTGCTATCCCACAAGATAATGAGCCTAATAACTTCATTAAGATACTCATAATACCAACCCTTTTACCCATAGGTTGAACTGTTCTGCTGTCTTGACATGATCAGGTACGGCTACTGCAGGAGATTTAACAGCAGTCACCATCCGTTCTAAATCCCAACAAGAAGTATTATCCTCTACCTTAAGTAACTCTGCTAGCTCAGTTGCCCACTCTACAGGTACAGCTATCATAGATTTCTCATATCGCCGGATAGCCTCATCTAAAGCGACTAGTCTCTTCTCTAACCATATAAACTTAGGCATGATACCTATTGGAGGTTTAACCATAATAACCTCCATACTGCTATCTTTTTCTAATGTCATTACACTGATCTCCTATTGATTCAACTCGATACACACAATAGCTGCTGCCAATCCAAACAGGATCAACCCTACCATTGTATCTCCCTTTTTATTACTACACTCTTTAACACCAACCCCGATAAAGACTACCACTGATAACCATGTAAATGTTTCCATTACAACTCCTTACTATATTTAAAATAAAATTAGCTATAATTAATTACAGCCTCACGTTTGTGTACATAACCACAACCTTTACATACTTTATGTACAGAGTGTTTATAGTAACCCTCATCCACCTCTGGTGGTTCGTAATCACTATCGTAACCATCCATCGGTGATAAACTAGGATAACTACCTGCAACCATCTTAGTTACCCAATCCTTAACTAAGTAATCTTTATTATAGTCATGCCCATTCTGTTCACATAAAACACCTAATTTTGTTGCAAGGTCAGCTAACTCAACCTTATCAGTAACTAGACTACGTTTTAATAACTGTATTTGATTTTCTACCCATCTGATAGATTCTACCTTTAGTCGATGCTCTTGAAACTCAGGTGTATTTTCAATATCCACTAATTACACCCCTTTATGGTTTAGTTCACCTAACAATAAATCAACTAGAATCTTATCTTGATCATAATTAGTCTCGTAACCTTCCTTATCTGCTACCCAAGCGGCAAATTCATAACTAGTCATTACCTGTTTCAGTAGTTTACTATATTTTAAAGATTTACCTTCCATTGCACGAATAACAGTAGCAAGTATATCAACCAATTCATCATAGCCCCATGAAGACATAGTAGCTTCCCCAGCTTCCATATACTCTTCCATGTCAAAGCCTAACTTCTTCAGTGCTAGTACATTCTCGTTATGTTGTGGAAATGAACTCATTTATTTCTCCTATCAATTAATTATTTTCCCATATTACACCAATAAATTACACTGTCAACAACTATTATCAAATTACAGGCACAAAAAAGCCCACACCAAAAATTAAGGGTGTGGGCTAAAGGGTGGTGCTAATCTTTCGGGGCTTTGTATGTCGCTAAAGTAAATATCATTTTAAGCATTGCTAGTAAGGCTGTGAGAACCCCTGTAGCGAGTGCAACTGCCTGAGTTGATAAAGTATCCATGTTCATAGCGTAAAGCCAGTCTAGACAGCCTGACAGCCAGTAAACAGCTATTGCTGTCATTATGTAGGAGTAAATTCTAGCTTGCCTGATATGTTCATATATATTCATTATTTATTCCTATTAGATACTGATGTACCTCTACTACCAAACCAGTATGAAACTGCCATATTAGTTAAAGCTAACATTGATATGATGATCTCTCTGTACATGATAACTAAGTCTGCTACAGGTAATGCATCTAAACCATTAACAATAGTATGTACATGATAAGTGAAGTAAGTAACTGCACCAAGTAAGTAAGTGGTGATCAATGGTCGTATCATCGAACGTATACCATCCATATACTCATTACCCGAGTTCTGGTTACCATACTTCTGTGAAGCAACGAAAGCCTCTCCATCTAGTGTCTGTTGAGCTATATCACCTTGTAAGGTTAATTCCTCTCTTCTGTGAGAAGCTGCCAACTTAGCTGAGTCTAGCTTGAATTGGTTTTGTATCATCATGACCTTCCGATCTTCTACCTTAGCAAAGTGAGATGCAACGAAACCAAACAAACCCCCTACTACTGGTGAAGCTATAAATCCAAGTATTTCTGCTATCATAATTAATTCCTCGTTCTTTTATATTATTCAAATAACTTTTAAACTGTATATAGTAATCTGTTGTACGTACACAGTTATACAAAAGGCATTCGAATAGTATAGTATTGAATATTTTATAATTCTCATAGATGAACCACTGGATCTCTATGGATTTTGTTAAACTTGCAGTTAAGTTCCATAAGATACTAGCAAGGTAAACTAAAGGTATTACTTTATTGTTATGTAGGGGATAAGTAACGGTACTGATAACGAATATAATAACGCTACATATAGTGATATTCTCATACAAAGAGTAATCTACTTCAAGTATAGTACTAACCCACTCCATCGAGAGTATAAAGACTATAGTCATCAAGGTGATACGTTTAGCTAAACTAGTAGATTGAAAAAGGAGTACTATAGCTAATATTATCACATAATAATCTACCATAAATACTCCTCCTTTAATTCTGTACGTTAATTAAACGTTAAGACTCATCATCTTCTGTAGGCTGATCCGCGCCTGATGGTTTTGGGTCTTTTGGTGGAGTTGGATCTTTACCTGTTACCATAGTAATCATAGTTCTATACCTTCTCTTTCTTTAAGTGAGTTAATTCTGATTTTATAACTTCCACATCGGTACTAATACCGTTGAGTAAGTCGGTGTTTTCTTTACGTTGTATACGATTTCGTTCATTACTAGACTTTGCATCAGCTTTATCTTCTTGCATCAACTTCAGTATAATATCAAACTTATCGTTTAATCCTTTCGTCTGATTATCTAATTTAATCTCAAGTGGTGCTAGTTTGAGATCTATAAGCTTATTAGCTTCATCTTTAGATATAGTATTGTCTAACTTTATTCTACTCCTCTTGTGTAACCAAGAGAGGTAGGGTACTAGTACTACCCAACTAAACTTGACCATTAATCCACCTGCGAGTTCTAAACTCATTATGACCTTCCTTCATACTATTATTATTGTAAACACTTCGGTATGTTCGGGAGATCACTACGAACTCCACTTGACCCCATTATAACATGTAGTAATAATATTCGCAATCACCTGTTGACAGAGTTTGATGTTAAGTATAAACTATTGGTGTATTAAATAAATAGGAAGTTAATTACATATTATAAGACTCCCTATAAGAGCTTGTACTGGTATATTAAGTTAAAACTAAGCCAGTATATCAAAGTAGTATTAAAGTTACTGTAAGGTAGCTTACAATTACAATTAGGAGGTATTATGAAAGATAATTACACTAGAGAAGAAGTAGAGCAATTAATAAGTAGTATTAAGGTGGTACGTTCATGTATTATGGATGGTGCACCTAATGGATTCAACCCATTAGAAGGTGACTGGGCTGAGAGATTGTTTATGAGTCAACATAACACTTACCAAGCACTGAAAGATATAGGAGCAATATAATGAATGAAGTAAGTGATGAAGTACTAGATGAAATTGATAAGTGCTTAAGTATAAGTAAACTGTTCGGTGTTAGTCCTGATAAGCTAGGAGATGTTACAGGAAGTTACTCTGCACAGATGCAGACACAGCATCTAATTGATATGAGTAAGTTGTTTGCATTAGGTGACCGTAGAGAGTTACTAGGTAAACGTATGAATAAACAAAAACTAGAATGCCCTGAGTGTGGTACTAGGCAAGTACAGTTAGTAGGTTACCTTAATATTAAACCTGCTGAATGGAAGTGCCGCCATTGTAAACATGAGTTTAATTGGGAGGGTGGTGATGAATAATATTATAGTTATATTATTAAGTGGGTTACTTTTATCAGGTTGTGGTGGTAGTACTGAAGGTTGGAATGGTTTATTAAATAAATCAGGTACTGTAACTACAGTAAAGACAAAAGAGTTTGCTAAGGTAGGTGATAAGGTACTTGATTACTACAAGTATGTATGTGACTTTGGTGTATTGTATTATCGTGATGTTAGTAGGAATTACATGGTAGATAGAGAAGGTAAACCAATACCATGTACTATAGTTAAATTAACAAAGGAGCAATATAATTATGAACGATAAGAAGCTATATAGAGAATATGCAATATATAAAGGAATTACTGACTGTGTCAGTTTTGTTAAAGTAGAAGATGATTATTATAATTCAATACTTCATTATAAAGATAGACAAGGTATTGAGTGTACTTGGGATTTTATGCATAAAGATATGGTAATATGGATTATTAAAGTAAGTAGTAATAAAGTCTTTGATCATATGTTATTATCAAGTTCTAAAGATTAAGTTCAGTATGTTAAAAGATAAGTGATTAAGTTCTTGACTACTTACATCGTGAGATGTATATTTGGTCTCTGAGATTCATCGAAGGGTTTGTTGTAGATCATTAAGATCTTATATACTTTATTAATACTTTATATATATACTTTATTAATACTCTATAAGGTGTACTGAAAACCAGTACCCTACCCTACTGAAAACCAGTACCAATATACATACTGAAAACCAGTACCATACCCTACTGGAAATCAGGATACATACTGAAAACCAGTACCATACACATTTAGAGAGGTAATTATGGATTTAAGAATACCAAGACCTATCCTTAAATGGATAGACGAACAACGAGGAAATCTTTCAAGAGAGATTTTTATAATACACAAATTATCAGTGATCATGAATAAGGAGATGCTTGATAAGAAGTAAGAACACTAATACGTAGAATAGGTGGTAATATGAAACAATACGAAGTAACCAACCATATCTTAAGGTATGGGCATGAAATGAAGTTAGACAAAAATGAGTATCATATCTTAGCTTACTTATCTTGTTTATTGAATTTAGACAAGTTCCCTACAGGGTCAATAAAAGTAACTAAAGCTCAAATACAGGAAGGAAGTATGTTTGGTAGGGATGCCGTAAATAAAGCTATAAACGGTTTAAAAGCGAAAGGTTTTGTTAAATACATATGCACTAGGCAATTCATCCTAGAGGTCAATGTGATTAAGATTATGCCGATCAAGGTGATCGCTAAAACTGCGATACAAGTCAACACTAGAGAAGTTAAGTTAGAAGAAGTAATAATTGATGAAGATAATCCCCCATTTTAAACAAGGAGAACAAATATGAAATTTATAACAATATTCGCAATGGTATGTGGCTGGGTGATAGGAGTACATGCACCTCTTATTATGGTAGGCATAATCTTTGTTGTAGCTACAGGTGTACTAGTAAAGACCTTGGAGAAGACAGAAGGGTTAGAACAAATATTAGTGTATATATCTTACCTGTTATTCCTAGGAACAATGTGTATCTCAGGATTAATGCACTCGGACATCACAATCATTGGGTTACTTGACGGTATCGGATTTTTATTCACAGGGAGTAATTAATTATGTTTAAAGCAAAAGGAACTAGGAACGTACCAAAGAAAGCATTCATACCTACAGAAGAACAAGAAATAGCCAAAGACCTTATTATAAGTGATGCACCAATGATCAAGGTTAATGCAGTATCAGGTAGCGGTAAGACTTCTGAACTAGTTTATGTATCTTCTTTTCTAAGAAAGCCTAGCCTGTATATGACTTTTAATAAGACTATGGCAATGGAAGCTGATGGTAAATTTGAAGATCATGTTACTTGTATGACAACCCACAGCCTAGCTTATCGTAAACTTGGAAGAGGTTACCAACATAAGTTATCTCGTCCTCAAGGACGTTATGTCAATGTAGCTTTAACTGGATCAGAGGTTGCACGTTACTTCCGATTACCAGACTTTGATTTACCTAGTGGTGCAGTTATCCGTAAGTCTTTGATCGGATTAATGGTAAAGGATACTGTTAGCTCCTTTGAAGTGAGTGCTGAATTAGGTTTAGTACATGATCATGTACCACACGGACAGGTTAAAGCTTTAGTAGAGAAATACCCTGATCTAGATAAACGTAAGTTTAATAAGTTACTACTAAGGTTTGCTCGTAACTTATGGGAAGAACGTATAGATAAATATAGTGAAGTATGCTGTACACACAATACTTACCTGAAACTGTACCATTTGAGTAACCCAGTATTATCAACAGAGTATGAAGTAATCTACATGGATGAGGCACAGGATCTTAATCCAGTAACAAGAGCTATTGTATTAGCACAACAAGAAAAGTGTAAGTTAGTCTTTGTCGGTGATCAGTTTCAGCAGATATATGCTTGGAATGGCTCCGTAAACGCACTACAAAGCCTAAAGTGCCCATCAGCACCTCTTAGTCAGTCTTTTAGATTTGGAGAGAAAATAGCTACCTTAGCGACTCTTATACTTAAAGAAGAAATGGTAGTACGTGGTAATCCTGATATAGATAGTCACGTAGGGTCAGATGTAGTAGATTACACCTTACCGTATACAATACTGTTCAGAACAAATATGGAGTTGATCTACACTGCTGTTAAGATGATTAACAAGGGGGAAAAGGTTAACGTAAACATTGATATGAAAGATTTTGTAGCTATGCTTAAAAGTGTAGATGCATTACATAAAGGTGAGTACCATAAAGTTAAACATGAGAATATTGTACCCTTTTCTACTTGGGAAGAACTAGAAGATGAGAGTAAAGAGGATCGTGAGTTATCTAGATTAGTTTCTATAGTTCAGGATGGTGAAGCAAATAAGATGATAGCTTTACTTCATGCACATAAGAATGATCCTAAGAATAAAGTTACTCTTACTACTGCACATAAAGCTAAAGGGTTAGAGTACCCTCAAGTTATATTAGCTGATGATTTCCCTAGTAATTATAATAAGAAAGGAGAGTTTGTGGGGTTGAAGGATGAAGAACGTAATCTACTATATGTAGCATCTACTCGAGCTATCTTAGCACTAAATATAAATAAGACTTGCCAAGAGTTTTATGATTTAGCTTGTATTACTCCTTAGATTTGACATCACTATGTTATCATCTATAATAGGAGGTACACACAAACTAACAATTAGATTAGACCATGAGCTTACACGTACAGCCTGTAACAGAGCTAGTACGGTTCTATGATAAGGGGTCTTACGAGAACAAAGACCCTTACATCTCCACTGTCACTCTGTTATATGAAGATATTAATACTGTAACCCTTGTAGGGTTATGTGGTAGATTTTCCCCTAGTAACTACGATGAACTATTACTCTATTTAAGAGATAAGGGTGTCATCAACGTAAAAGCAGAGCGACGAGGTATCTGGAAGACGGATAAGCTCGTGAACATATTAAAGAAAAGGAAATTAACATGCATTGTAAAGCTTGCGACACATTGCTCCCCGTAGAACCAAATTATCGTACAATATTAATCCCGAATCCCCTAGATGAAAATACACAGATCACTAAACAAGTAGAAGATGACTTCTGTGAACAATGTGCATCTCTGTGTGACTCCCAATAGAAATAAGGAATTATGATGGATAAGCCTAATTTAGGTGGAAGACCTAGTAAAGCACAACAGGCAGAAAATGGTCATGTACGTGCAGATGATAAGCTAGAAATAGAAATGGGTAAGCTTACCCTAGATGCAGCTAAACATCTCAAGAAGATGATGGGTAAGATTGAATCCTACAAAGAGAATACCCAACTCACTCTTTGTAATACTATCATAAAAGGTCATAAAGACTATATGAAGGCTATGAAAGAAGATCAGTTATCAAACAACCCTAAAGAATCTCCCGAAGAGATTGAAGAAGATGAAGATTTTGGCATAGCAATGGCACTTACTTCTGAAGATCAACCTACTTCAATAAACTAATACACAAGTAACCTCTCTCCTCAAAGCCTCCCTCCGTTCCTCCTTTCGGTTGGGAGGCTTTTCTTATTTATAAGATATAGTATTTGAGAGTACAATCACATAAGGCATAACATGAAACCAACAGATTTCGCAACATATGAATTAGCTAAAGCAGAGAACATTACAACAACCAAAATGACATCTGGGTCTCAAATGAAGATCTATGTGGTACAACAAGGTTTATATCTATACTTCAAGAATGGTACTACTGATCTACTTAGTGCCACCTACGATGAATTGATAAGTGGTGAGTTTAACTTTATAGAAGGTCACCCTTCTACAGTACTTCCTTTACTAGATGTAATGATCTATCAACAAGGTCAATTAGATATCGCAGGTTCTACTCTACTGGTGATTAAGCCTGATGGAATTGAACATAGCGCAGTAGTTGCATTAGGTTTACTAAAAGTAGCTTGTATTTCTTATGCAAATAAAGTTAAACCTGCATTCCCTGATCTATCAGAACCTGAATATGATGCTATGGTATTAACAGAAACATTATATGCTCCAACTGAACCTAAGTTAATAGGTTATCCTGAGTTAGGTTCTAATCTAGAATACGCAGTTATATCATCAGGTACTCCTGTTAAGACAGCAGTGGTGTTAACTTCCCCTGCCCCAGCAGACATGACGGTAGAAGTATTCTTCCACACTGACTACTCTTACACAGAGAACTTTGATGTTAAAGGTTTAAAGGTAGGTTACATTCGAATTAAGAAAGGGGAGACTAATGGTTCTATTGACATCCATAAATCCCTATCACGTAAAATACAAGCAAGTGCAATCAGTAATGTTATCTGTGAGTATAATCTTATCATCAAGGGGTAGTTTATGTCTGAATTAATATACCCAAATGAGGTTGAGCCTGAGTTAGACACTGAAGGTCATTTTTATCAGTATGTTGTTGCCTCGTTGTTACCTCGAGAAAGTGGTACAAACATAACCAACCTAGTTTCAGGTGAGACTGTTGCAGTTGACGGTGGTAATATTGTATTTAATGGTGATTCTGTTACTGGTGCGTCTACTACTGACGGTGATAACGATGCCATTTTTTCAATTGTTGACCCAAGACTTGATGCGTACAAATCAGGTGAAGATGATTTATTGTTCATCTTTGATTATAAATTAAATTCCCCTCCGAGTTGGGCATATCACCCATTACTTTCTACTTATAACAGTACTGATGTTAGAGATTATCTTAATGTTCGTGTATCTCATGCCGATGGTTCAGGTACAGGGGGTATTGATTGCTATGGTATGCGTAGTAATTCTGGATTGGATGCAGGAAAATTCATAGAAAATAATTACCAAAGAACAGTCTATGCTGTACATTTGCGCGGTTCTGATAATATTTCTGATTTATATAGAGATGGTGTGCTTTACAGTTCAACCGCTATAAGTGCATCCATTACCAATGCCAAACAAAAATTAAGTCTTGGGGTAGGTAGTCCAAACGATAAGTTTTATAGTTCACATTTACTCGTTAAAGAAGGGTCGTTTAGCTCAGAAGAGATTGATTATTTAGTTACAAACCCTTATCAGCTTTTCAAATCAAGTTTTGATACTGAGCAAGAGTACGCTTTATTTATGTCAGGTGGTGACGGTAACCCACACCACATAACTTTCGATTCAGTATCTTTAGAATCAGGAGATACTTTAGAATGTACCATTAGTAATATGGATGGTTCATTGGGGGATAATGGTTACATAGTAGATAGTGCGGGAACTAGACCTTATATAATAATTAAAAATGATAACGTTATAAATTTCAATACTGCTGTAATGGCATTAGAGATAAACGGTATAACTGCTATAGCAAATGTAACTGTTGTTCCTACTGATGGAGGTACTATAGTACTTAAAGCATCTATAACATCAAGTTGTACTGTAGATAAAGCATTCTGTAGAACTAATGATGTTGACGGATTAAAAGCCGCAGCACACTCATTGAGAATCACTTCAGCAATAACGACCAACTCACGCTTTTGGGAATTCAACCAAGCTACAAATACACCATTCGTAAAAGACCACTATAACGGTGCTATCGCTGAATTAATCAATTTTGATGCGTATTCTGGCTATGTTCGTAAGTGGGGTATGAGTGAGGGTTTGGAGTTTAACAGTTCAGAATCACAGTATGTGACTATTTCGATAGACCATCCGCCTAGTTTGAATTGGGAGCTTACTTTCGTCTTAGATTTGATAGAGGCTGTTGGTGGCTGGTATCGACTAGCCTCGGATGGTACTGGTGCGCAGAGGTTGCTGATCAAAGAGGACTTAACTGAACTTAGGCATTACCGCAATAGTAATGAGTTCAACTTTACAGGTCTGAGCCTATCCCTCACAGATGTATTAACATTGAAGGCTGTAAACGGAACTAAACTAGAGTTGTTAATTAATGGAGTGTCTGCTGGTTTTAGCAACAATACACAGACATATACAGGTATTAGTTATACATTCTTTGGCAGAGATTCAAACGGGTACGGTAGTTTTAATGTTCGGTCGCTATCCTTTCTCACGGACACTGCGGAATACAATCGCTACTACGACTTCACCAAAATCAAGGGAAGTTCGTTAACAGTTCCAGAAATACTAAATGGTAAAGACGGGACGATGGTTGGCTACCCAGCTAATGGTGTATTTGTACCTGAAAAAACTAAAGACCTGATTGGTCAGAAGTTTGACGGAAACAAACGTGTAGACTTTAGTAAGTATGCGCAATTGACAGGTGTATTCACTACCGAAATTAAGTGTACATTAGGAGAAGCTGGTAACAATCGTTACATATATTGGCGCTCTGGTTATTCATTGGCTAACAACGGATTACAATTAGGTTGGTTAAATGCCACTACAATTAGGTGGGGTACTGAAAGTAAGTTCATAGATATCTTGGCTAGTAGTTTGGCTGTTAACCCTGTCAATGGTGTTGCGGTTTACACTTCGATTTCTGACGGTACAGAAATTGAGCTATTCCAAGGTACTGTATCATTAGGTTCAATTACAGCAACCCTAGTTAACAATAGCGCTGGAAAGCTACACTTAGGCTCTAGGGCTGGTGGAAACTACTCTTTAGGTACTATTAGTTATTACCGTGAGGATTTAGGTAGCACAGGTGTAGATGATATTCACCTAGACTTCACTCAAGAAGCTGGCAACACCATCCTAGATAACTCTGGAAACGCTAATCACGGCACAGTTATCGGTGGTGAGTTACAGCGTATTTATGGTAACTATTCGGGGTTTGGTGAGATGGCTGGTTATAAATTCAACGGGGTAGTTAAGGCAAACTGTCCACCAGTTAACAGAACTGAAACAAAATGGAGAATTGAGTTTAGGTATGCAAACCCTAACCTTACAACTAACGTAGGTAATAAGATATTTGAACATCCGACTACTACTAATGATAATATAGAGGTTAAGTGGCAAACCGTCCACGACTACGTTAAGGTAAGGATTGATGCTGTTGACTATGTAATGCATGGTGGAAGTACCCCCCCAGTCACTAACGACCAGTTGATGCATGATTATGTTATTGAGTGTGATGGTACTAATCTAACCTCCTATATAGATGGTGAGTTATTAGAAACTATTGTAGGTGCTCCATTATTTAAGGACTTGAGTAAATTCTCCTCTTCAGGTACTTTTGCTTACTTCAAGTATTATGAAACTGATGGTGGTGATAACTTAGTTTATAACTGGGACTTCACCACAGGTGAAATGTCAGCAAGAATCGGTGGAACTTGGGAGCCTCATGTTGTTGAAGCTAAAGGTAATCACGGCAAGTTAGTTGGTGGTGTTACTGTTGACAGCACAGGTGCTACGTTCGGAGGTGTGGATGGTAAAATAGTACCTAATACTATGCTATCATTTATATCTGGTGACACGATAACGTTTACTATTAGTGGTTTCGTATCTGGAGGTGCTACCCAGTACATCTGTGATAGGAACACAGGTAATGGGACTTTAAGAGCTTACGCGCTTATTGATGCAAGTAACAACATAGTGTTCAACGACCAGTGTATCTCTAATGTAACTATAGATGGTTCTAATGCTACTTCAGGTTCAACATCAATGCCTACAGGTGGAGGAGAACATGTTATAGTCTTAACCTTTGGAGGTTCTGCCGAAATAGACAGGTTTGGTACTAGGTATAGTGATGCTTCTTACGCTAACTTCATAATGAGTAGTGTTGTAGCTACTGGTTCAAATCCTGTTAACTACGACTTCACGAAAACAATAGACATTCAAAATGGTGGAACAGTTCAACCTGTAATCAAAGAAACGATTCAAGGTAAGCATGCGATAATTTCAGGCGATTCAACTACAGGTTTTCAGCCTATTGTACCAGTTAATGTTTTCACGGTTGGGGCTGGGTTAGATTATACTTACTTGAATGAAGGGATAGATGCTAATGAAGCTAACACATCTCATGTGAAGTTTAACATATATGAAGATCATGTAATGTCAGGAAAGGCAACCCCGAATAACCTTAGCAACTACCCTAATGGGTACACTATTGAGGGTATGAAAAATCCATTTAACGGTGATTTTACAACTCAAGAGACTGTTAGGCTATCCTTGGTAGGTCAGTCGTACTTAATATATGATAAGACTACTAGAATGAACTTAAAGAACTTATTATTTTCGTTAGAGACATCTCAGTACATACAGTATAACTTAGCAGATAGTGGGTACACCATGAGTGGTTGTGGTGTTAAGACTACAGATAGTACGGCAATAAGTATTGGGGGAACTGGTAAGTATCTTCACACTAATTCATATTTCTATGATGACGGTACTGGAAGTAACTACCTAACTCTTGTACAAAAAGAAGGTTTAACCGCATCATTTACCAATTGTATCTTTGTAGGTACATACTCCGACAATTATATGATGTTACGTGTTAGATTCGGTGATGTAACTTACCATAATTGCATAGCTTATAACAAAGGAACTGGAGATATCTTTGGAGTCGTATTAAATGAAAAAGATATTTATGGCAGTAATAACATATCTTCAGACAGTACAGCATCCGATGAAGGGATAGGTACTCAAGCTGATATGACAGGGTGGTTTACTACATGAGGATATTAACTAATGAGTAATCAATTAACTACACTAGGTCAAAACGAAACCAAAGGAAAAGGTTGGAATGGTAGTGACTTATGTGTATGGGCTTACGAAACAGTAGGTGCGGTTGTTACGATAGAGGTGGTAGAACTTACTCCCTCGGTAACAACTATAACAGTAGAAGCAGTTATACCTACAGTTGTAATACCAAGTGCAAGTACCCCCTTAGAGATTACACCTACAGCAACAGAAGTTAATACTACAGCAAACAGTGCAACAATATCACTAACTGCTAATGTATTACTAGAACCAAACGTAGTATCCGTAGATGGGCAATCAGTTGATCCTAATGTAATCTTAGTAAGTGAGGTAGTGTTAACTCCAAGCACCACAGAGTTAAGTACAGAGGCAAACAACCCTACTGTAGTACTAGGCTTTACAGTAGAGCTTAATCCCTCTATAATTGAAGTACAAGCTGAGGCACCACAACCTTCTGTAGTATTAACAAGTGTTGTTAATCTAATTACCAATACTACAACTACAGAAACTACTTCCAATAACCCAACAATATTACTTAGTACACCTATAGTAATTATTGCAAATAGTACTGAAGTACAATCACAAAGTTTAGATCCTTCATTGGAACTAACTAGTACAGTTACACTTACCCCGAGTACCAATTCTGTGACAGGAGTTGCACCTCAACCTAGTGTATCACTTAGTGTACCTTTAGTTATTAATGCTAATGTTGTTTCACAAGAAGTACAAAGTAATGATGCTGGTATTTCATTAACAAGCGTTATCACATTAAACCCAGCAGCTAATACGATAGAAACGGAAGCACTACCACCTAGTGTCTCATTATCCTTTGGATTATCAATAAATGCTACAACAACAGGAACCTCTGCTGAGAGTAACAACCCCACTATCTTATTAGGTACAAAGGTTATTATTAAGAGTTTCACTATCGGATACGGATCAGGGGAGATTACTGTGGGGTATCAAGCAGGTGGTGTAACAACTTCTTTTGCAGACTAAACCAAATATGTGTCCTAAATTCTTAGGACACAATAACACTTAATAATATTATTCTTAGGAGAATAAACATGGCTAGAGGTAACTCTAAAAGTTTCAGCGAATACGGTAAAGAATCAGGTGAGAAAGCTTACAATAACGGTACTGACGTATTCAAATGGGTGATCATTACAGAATCATATGCAAGTATTAGTTCAGATATATTAAACCCTAAATTAGCAGATTATACTCAAGTAGCTAGTGCAGGTGCTTATGTAGCTAACAGTACTATTGCTAATACTAGTTGGGTACGTTCAGGTGCAGTTACTACTTTAGATGGGGATGACTTTAACTTTGCAGCTAATGCATCTAACCCTACTACAGGTAAGACTTTAGTTATTTACAATAGTACCTCAGCAGATGATAGCGCGCTTACTTTAGTAGATTTAACTACTGATAGTGGTGTTACCGCAGCAGATACAACTCAAGGCTTAACTTACACAGTACATGCCGATGGTATCTACAAGGTTACTAATTTATAATAAGGATTGATCATGGCTTTAGATGCAGTATTCCCTCAGAAGGCTAACCCTGTTGTCGTGAATTTCTCTTTCGATGTACCTAGTGACCCAGCTTTTGGTTTACAAGGTTTCAATGATTTAAAAGTTACATGGATAGGGGTAGATTACACATTACTCCTTAACCCAGAAGTAGTTGTAGTAGTGTCTAACACTCAGCTACAGTTGAATCTAGGTAGTGTAACTAATGTAGGTGACTTTGCTACCTACCTTCACATTGAGGGCACTAACGATACTTACCCAGTAGGGAATGAATATATATTATCTAACAGGTGTCTCGGTAATTTACATATACCAAGGATTTGTTCATGAAAAAGATAATATTAAAAAGAGTATTCCGTTACTTCTTCAACTTACTAATACTATTAGATCAAGTAGTTAATACTATTCTAGGTGGAGACCCAGACCACACCATTTCAGGCAGAGTCGGGTATCACTCAGGATTAGGGAAGCCTTGGGCTATTAAGCTAGAAAAGATAATCAATAAGATATTCTTCTGGCAAGAAGATCACTGCAAGAAAGCAATCGAGTGGTGTGTAGTTAGACGTAAGTTACGTGAAGAACAGAGAAATAAGAACAAAGGTTAGAACATAATAAAGCGGTGATCCTTGACGGGGTTGCCGCTTTTTGTGTATAATGGAGAGTAGTTTACAAATTAGAAAAGGAGGAGTTTACTATGAAATGGCTATACAAAATAACCAATACAGTAAATAGTAAAGTTTATATAGGGGTTTCTATTAACCCAGTCAGAAGATGGAAACAACATCAAACAAGTAACACTCAATGTTCTGCCCTCAAATCTGCAATAAATAAACATGGTGTTGATAACTTCACGTTCACCAAGTTAGTTTGTGGTGGGGATGAGTATATAGATGATTTAGAGGTAAAAGCTATCAACATGTATAAGACACTAGCACCTCATGGGTATAACCTTACACTAGGTGGTGATGGAGTTGTTAAGTACTTCTGGGAGGAATCTTGGACTAAACTACTAGGTACTATGCTAGATAAAGAACTAGCAATAAAGTTAGGTGTAACTGTAGATGTTATTGGTTACAGAAGGGAAGCAGGGGAAATACCTCGTTACGTTAAGATACCCGATTCCTTGTGGGTACACGAAATAGGTAAGGTATCGAACAAGCTAATATCTGAAAAGTATGGTATAAGCACTAGTAAGGTACAAGCCAAGCGCATAGAATTGAAGCTACCCTTATATGGTAAAAAGGAGAATAACACTACGAAGATAATACCTGAGGTGTATCTAGCAGTAGGTAATATCTCTGATACTAAATTAAGTAAACTTACAGGAATAACAGCCAGTAGGATAAGAACACTAAGAAGAAAGTTAGATAAGGACAAACAAAAACATGAGTAAACAAAAGATCTTACGACCGCAAAAAGGTCCACAAGAACAATTCATGAATATCCCCCCAGAAGTACCGCTAGTCTTCTATGGTGGCGCGGCAGGTGGAGGTAAAAGTTTCGCATTGCTAATGTACATATTACGTTTTGTAGATGATCCATTATGGTACGGTGTGTGTTTCCGTAAAACACTTAAACAGCTATCCCGTTCGCTTTGGAAAGAAGCCAAGGCTATGTACCGCCCTCTATTGATATACCAAACTGGTCCTAATAAAGGTAAGTACAAAGGTAAAGCAAAGATAATAGATAGTCAAGGTAATTATAAAATTACTTTCCCTAGTGGAGCTATTGTAGAGTTCTCTTACCTAACATCAGAAAAAGATGCAGTAGAGAATTGGCAGGGTGCACAGCTTTCAGCAGCTTTCTTCGATGAATTTACACACTTCGATGAAGGCTCTTTTAACTACATTCGTACACGTATGCGTAGTGATTCTAAATACCCATCATTCATACGCTGTTCAATGAACCCTGATCCAGTACACTTCGTAAAAGATAAATACCTTAAACCTTTCATAATACAGGATGAAGACAACCCTAAGTATGGTGTTCTTGATAGGGCGCTCAATGGCAGGATCAGGTACTACATCTTCGATAGAGGAGAGATACATACCTCTTGGGCTAAGGAAGATTTAATAGAAAGATTCCCTAAGACTAACCCACGAGCATATACAGCAGTTAGCTCTAGCCTTAAAGATAATGCCCTTATGATGGCTAATAACCCTGAGTATGCTGATGACCTCGAGGCTAACGACCCTGCTAACGCGGCTATGTTACTTGATGGTAACTGGGAATACTCAAGAGATTCTAACGGAATATGGGACAGAGGTACTATTCAAACGGTCAAAAGGAAAGATGTACCTAGAAGTACTAAGATGTGTAGAGGTTGGGATAAAGCTAACACTACTGTATCTACTTCCAATAGTTCGTATGACCCCGATTTCACTGCCAGCGCTAAGGTAGCTAAGTGTGATAGAGGTGACTTCTATATCTTTGGTGATTATATTGCTGCCCCAGAAGGAAACCAGATAGGTAGATTTAGGGAAAAATCAGGTAAACGTAATGAAATGATCCTTGAGCAAAGCCTTTTAGATGGAGATGAAACGTCAGTTATTTTACCTCTAGATCCCGGAGCCGCAGGACAAATTGAGTTCTCTGATCATGCAAAAGAGCTGCAAAGTCATGGACTTATAGTTTTTAAAGATCCAATGCCTTATAACAAGTCTAAGATATTAAGGTTTGAGCCTTTCTGTGCAGCTAGTCATAATGGTTATGTATACTTTGTGGAGGATTCTTTTGATAAGAAGGTATTAGATTACCTCTATTTAGAGTTAGAGAGTTTTGATGGTGATAAGAATAACGGTTTCAAAGATGATGTAGTGGATTGTATAGCTTCTGCATTCAACTATGTATCACGTATTCGTATAGATAAACCAGTAGCACTCCCCACAATCCAATCTAACACATTATTACATGCACATAGAAGAAGAGTCAGGTAATACTAATAGCACCTCTTAATTAGCGTTAGGAGGTGTGTGTTGCGTACATTAGAGAACTCTGCTATAATCACTAGCATACCGCACTAACCACAGAGGAGCTTTATGGCTAATCATAAAAGTGGGCAAAATAAGCGTACTCTCAAGAAATCCCGTAAGAAATCTGTCAATAAAAGCACAACAGAACAACGTGCATCTAAGACTCAGGTTGGTACTGCAGGTATTGAGTTTATACGTAGACAAGTTGCTATGGCAATGCCAGTCGAATTGTCCCCACGATATATATTACACACTGTTCGAGAGATGTTACTAGATGATGCTGTTTCAAGCTGTATCACTACTGGTAATAACATGATCGAACGTAGTTTCTCAAACTACACAATCAAGTATAATAAGAATTCAGAAGCCTCTATCAAAGCTAAAGACTTCCTCCAATGGAACTTAGATAACCTAGCAGATGGTCAGACAATGACTAACTTAGCTAGAAATGCTAACGAGTTTAAAGTAGATGGTTATGCTCCTTTTGTTAAGTCCTTTGAAAGAGGATTTGATGAGTGGGCAACAACTCCAGAAGGTAAGCCTTTATGGAAGTTAGAAAAACTTAAATACATTCACCCAATGACTTTAGATAAGACTCGTCCTTTCTATATCCCTGAAGGTGGACATAAGGTTACTGAGTTACGTCAATCACCTCAAGCATTTATTGGTAGTGATGATTGGAACTTTGCACAAGGTAAAGCTGGAACTAAAGGTTACATAAGTATCCCTTGGCAAAAAGTAGTCATGATGACTTACAGTGCAACTCAGAGTCAACCTACAGGACAATCCCCTTTCATCGGTGCATACACTGCTTGGAGAGAGAAGAAGTTACTAGAAGAGTATACCTTAGTTGGTGTTACTAAAGATTTAGCTGGTATGCCTATGCTTAGGTTACCTCACTCTATCTTAGAGGAAGCAGCTAATGATCCTAACTCAGCTAGTGGTAGAATGGTTACACAGCTAACTACTGATATTGCTAATCTTCACGCAGGTGATCAAGCAGCAATGACATTACCTAGTGACACTATCAATGAAGCAGGTGGTAGTGGTGCACATAAGTATAGCTTAGAGTTCCTAGGCGTATCAGGTTCAGGTAAAAGCTTTGATCTAGTAGCATTAGTAGAACAACGTAAGAAAGCAATTTACAATGTATTCTCAGCAGCATCATTAATATCTCAAGAGTCTTCTGGTGGTTATAATCAGATGGATGGGCAATTAACTATTCATAGTTATGCTATTGAGAAAGATATTTCAGTTATCTCTGAAGCTTGGAATAACAATATCATCCCTCAGATATTCCGTTTAAATGAATGGAAACTATCTAAAGAAGATATGCCAGTACTAGTTGCAGGTGCTATCTCCGAAGTAAGTGCTGATGAGTTTGGTAAACTAATGCAACGTTTAGCTGCTGTTGGTCTTATCCCTAAGACACATCAAGTTGTTAATGAAGTATTAGAGAAAGCAGGTTTCATGTATCGTGTGCCAGAAGATACCTCACAGGAAGATTTAGAACGTATGCTCATGGGAATGGAAATGCAATCTAAAGCTGGTGAAGGGATGCAAACTGGTATGAGTAATGGTACAGGGAAGAGTTCTGGTAAGTCAGGTGACTCTTCTACTAGTAACACTGAAAACGCATAATTATAAGGCTGTTTATCTAAGTGGTTGACAGCTATAATATGTTAGTCTATAATTAGAGGTACATTAAAGATGACAGATAAAATAATGCATGAGGACACAACCGTGACTCCCTATGTATTCTTAAAAGCCTCCGACACTGACACTAAGACTTTCATCAAGAAAGCAGATAGCTCAGTTACGTCAGGTTATGATATCATTGTCTCATCCTACAATACTCCAACTACTAGCAAGCTTCGAACATTACATATGTCTGAGATGGAAATTGAATATAATATCCGTCAACAAAAACTTACTTCTATAACTTTTAAAGATACGACTGTCCATAAAGAGATTAAACTCTTAGTTGATGGTACGGGTATCCTTACAGTTATTGATGGTATGGACACTGTAGGTGAGAATGACCAATTACGTAAGCGAAGTAAAGAGACTATCGAGAGTATAAGCCTCAACGATGGAGTACTCTACACAACACCATTCAATTTAGTTGACATATACGAAGACCTAACAGGTGAAGTTATGATAACCGAAGAGGAAGAAGATGACAAGTCTTATTGGTGGAGTGAATATTCCCTTGAAGAAACACAAGAAGCACTAGGACTTACAATGGAAAAATCTAAATTTAAGAATATGATGCTTAAAATGCACCAGTTCTTTGAAAGTGAAGAAGCAGCTAAAGAAGAACCTACTGAGCAATTAGTGGTTAAAGCTTTAGATGTGGAACTTAAAGAAACGATTGAAGTTGTTTACATGCCAGATATTAAAGATCTACATGGGCAATTCATGACTAAAGAAGAAATAATTAAAGGTGAAGCAAACTTTTCAGATAACCTCAAAGCAGGTCTTGTGAAAGGTAACTTGTTCCACCACATCTCAACCGATAAGTTTACTATTGAAGATTCTTGGGTAACTAAGATGGATGGTACTTATGGTGAAGATGAGACTTTCTTAGCAGAAGGTACTTGGTTAGCTAAATGCAAATTCCATGATGATGTATTATGGGAAATGAAGAAGTCTAATGAACTAGGTGGTTTATCTTTCGGTGGCAGAGCCTTCGTTGATGAAGAAACTGGTGAGATTTCAGACTTAACATTTGACCCAGTAAGTACAGACGCTATCTTTGACCTAACTGAGGAAAGCTAACAGTGATCAATATTATCAAGAAGAATAAAGATGAGGACTTTGAACCTCACATGGCAATGACCCACAATGGATTAAACGGTGGAGCAGCTAATGCTATGAACAAACCAATTTTTTTGAAGAGTGCTAAACCACTTACCAAATCTGCTCTCGAAGCTATTGAGAAGTTAGAAGGTAAAGAAGGTGTAGAGAAAGCTTCATATCGTAACTTAATGAGTATGTTAGATAAAGCTATTTCTGACAAAATGAAAGAAACTGAAACTGACGATGATTATGGTTGGGTTTGGCTTAAAGATTTTGATGACTCTACAGCAGTGTTTGAGTATAGGAATACTGTTTACGGTGTTGACTACTTAATATCAGACACAGGAATAATTACTCTATCCACAGAGCTTAGAGAAGTTATTTCACAAGAAATTTATGTTACTGATGATGGAAAGTCATTGGTGCTTAAGTATAAGAACTCCAGTAACTCTGGGGAAGATATCGCAACGGGTACTCACCCAGAAGGGAAAGAAAACATGTCTAAAGAATTAGAATTACAAATAGCTACGCTTACTAAAGCGGCTGAAGATCAAGAAGCTAAAACTGGTTTACTTATCGAAAAAGCATTAGCTAAACAAACAGAAGACCTAGCTAAAGCTGCATTAGTTAATGATGTAACTGAAGTTTTTAAAGGTTTTGAATCAATTGATGCTAACGATCAAGTTGAATTAGTTAAGTCTATCGTATCATTAGGTGAAGGTGGCTCTTTAGTCATTAAAGCACTAACAGATATGCAAGAGTTAGTTAAAGCGTCTAAAGAAGCTACTAAGATTGCTGAAGACTCAGCAGAAGAAATTAAGAAAGAATTTGGTACCAAAGAAGACGAAGGTATCGAAGGCGCTGCAGTAGATCTTACTAAAGCTGTATCAATGAAAGAACGTGTTGCAGCTACTCTAGCCGCTAAAAACAAACAATAATAGGAATATAGAAAATGGCTTTAATTTTACGTACTAAGATCGTTGCTCTTGAACTAGATCAAGCTTTCTCAAACACTCAAGTAGAAGTTACTTGGACAGCTACTATGGCTAATGGCTCAATGCTTATTGCTAACGGTACTGAAGCAGCAGCAGCAGCAATTGCTAACGTTGTATTCATTATCAATGACTTCTCTGTTGGTGCTAACGGTATGGAAGAACCTGATGTAGGTGATGTAGTTCAAGTTAACTGTATTACATTCGGTACTAAAGTATACGCAGCATCACTTAAGTTCTCAGATCGCGCAGCTACAATTGCCGATACTGGTGTTACTGGTCTTACAGCTAAACAAATCGAATTAGTTTAATAATAATAATAATAGGAATTAAATAACATGCCACAAATTGCCAATGGTTTACAAGGTATCCAAGACTTTTCTGCATTATCAGAATTAGTTGCTCCAGAGTATAACTTACTAGAAAAATTAGACTTGTTTGAAGTTGAATATGTTGATGTAGATACAGTATCTATGGAACGTATTGAAGATGGCGTTGATGCTATCGTTGCGAAGCAACGTGGTGGTGAACGTAACTATGCAGATCGTGAAAACGCTCGTCGTGAAGTATTGGAAATTCCATTCTTCCCACTAGACGTTACGATTAAAGCATCAGAAATCTTAGACTTCCGTAAGTTCTTAGAAGGTGACGCATCAGAAACTTTATTGAATCGTGTACAACGTGCTGTTAAACGCATCCGTAAGTCACATGATCGTTTAAAGCGTTCAGCTATGTATGCTTGTTTGAATGGTACTACCTACACTGGTGTTGCTAACAGCAAGTTAAACAAAGTTTTTGCTACTATCTGGGGTGTTACTCCACTTACTACTCAAGCTAACGTTGATTTCACAGCACTAGCAGTTAACCCTGCTGACTCTATCGAAGTTGCTCGTACTCACATACAAGATAACGCTATGGATGAAGCATCAGCTTATGAACTAATCGTACTATGTGGTGCAGGTTACTTCAATGGTTATCATGACCATCCTTTAGTTGAAGCTGATTTAACTACAGATAATGACAAGTTAGTTGAACGTATGGGCGGCAACTTAGTTGAACGTAGCTTCCGTCATAAAGGCGTTACTTTCATGTTAGATGCTTCTGGTCAGATTGCTAATGCTCAAGCACGTATCATTCCTTTAGGAATTAGTGATATGTTCAAGATCACTTACGGTCCATCTGATACTTTAAAAGGTTCAGAAGAAGAAATCAAGGATATCTACACTTTCGCTGTAGAAACTCCTCGTAAAATGGTTATCGAAACTGAGACTGCGTTCTTGTGTCACAACACACGCCCTGAGTTAATCGTACCAACATTAGCTACACTTTAATAGTTAGCTAGCGTATAAAGTTGCTACCTTAGTTGGTAGCTTCTTTTACTAAGTAGACTTTGATTAGTGTATTTAGTAAAAGGAAATCTGAATTTATCAGATAAACTAAACTAACAAAAGAATAAAGGATATCAGATGACTAACGTATATTTTTCCAAAGCAGACTTCTTAAAAGACTTAGCTCAATTCTCAAAGAAGATTGATGTTGATGCAAGTAATAAATTACCTTCATTTTGTTTACAGGATAAAGAGGGTGTTCAATACCCAGCAACTAAGCCAGTGATCATGTATCATTTAGTTAATGCTATTGAAGATGCAAATATTATCAACCGTAATAAGTCTTGTACATACAAACGTAAGTTTATGTCAGTATGTTGGACAGAGAAGCTAGAAGCTCCTGTAGTTGAAGATATAGTTATTGAAATACCTAAAGTAGAAGCTCCTGTAATTGAAGCTCCTAAAGAAGAAATTAAAAAGGTGGTAGTTGAGACACCAGAAGTTGTTGCTCCTAAGTCTAGAGCAAAGAAAACAACTCCTAAGAAGAAATAAGAAGAAGAAGATAGAAGAATAAGAGTCTTCCTACATTAGCCCTACTGACCCCAAAAGTTAGTAGGGCTTTTTTCAGTTTAATAGTAAGGAAAACCAATGAAAATTAATGAAATATTAGTCAGCCCTGCTCTATCGGTAGCTGACGGAGAAGTCATAATACCTGTAAAAGGTAAGGGTACTTCTTGGGTTATTGGAGTCAGGCAATGGCTACCTAATGTAGTAGACTTCCCTCCTATAAAATATGCGAGTACTCCTAAGGTTTACTTAGCTCAAACGTCAGAACATATCCACGGTATTTGTACAGAAGGGTCTCCCTTAATACTTACTATAAATTTAAGAGAAGCACATGATGTAGATGTCACAGGTACTTGGACGATAACAACTGAGGAAGATGGTTTAGTTATTGGATCAATACCAGTAGGTGTAGTCTCAGGTATGCATAGCGATGCTGATAATATTGAAGATACTTATGATAACTTTAATAGACTTAGTTTACTAGCTGATGCAGATTTACCATTAAAGACTGATATCTTTACAATACCAGCAGGTGAAACCACAGTAGAAGTTAGTGTCGACACTACAGATGATGCAGTTTATACAGGTGGACCTAACACTTACAAGGTAGGTACGGTAACTGTAACCAATGATCAAGACTTAAACATACAAGGTGAAGGTGTTGTTCTAATAATGGATGCTAGCCCTGTTAGTCTATGTAATGGTAATGTTTCGGTAAGTGGTAGGGTTCATGATTTACTACCAGTAGAGAGTGTTATAGACCCTTCTACAGAGAACCAATTAAGTATGGCAGTTGGTACTGGTTCTCAGTCTTACATGATTGATGATACACCATTGACTGAGTTAAGATTTACACCCGTAGGTATTGTATTTAATGTACAAGATGGTGGTGTTGATCCTAATGGAACAGACTATTTATATCAATTAGTAATCCAAGCAGGTGACTTAAAGTGATGGGGTTTACAATAAATATTAGATCGGCTATAATAGAGTGTAAGAAAAGCATAGGAGAATCTTATGTCAATAATAGCTAACCCTTTAGGTTCTAGAGGAGGAGGCGCAGGTTCAAGTGGTAAAAGTAAAAGTGTTGTCTGGTTAACTAATGTTACAGGTAATGGTACTTTCATTTCTACTACTAATAAAGTTCCGATAGGTAATGAAGTTACAGAAATAGATGAAATCACTACAGATGCTACCACATTAGTTTTAACTATTGTAGGTGACAGAGGTGCAGAATATGAACCTACAGTAGTGGTAAATGGTGTTACAGCTATAAGAGCTATAGGTAATACACTTTCAGCTAGAACAACTGGTACGTTCACATGGGTAGCAACTATCCCTGCAAGCGGCACAGTTAACATAGTAACCTCAGATAACTTCTCTATAGATATAAACGTTATTCAAGAGTCCCCAGCAATAGTTAGTGATTTAGTTATAACTAACAACCCAAGCGGAGACTTATACCCCCTTACACAAATTGAAGTAAAGCGTGGAGATCCAATCTTCATCAGCTTCACCACAGATCTACCAATAGATACAGTCTACGGACTCGCAAATCTAGCAGGTAGCACTCAGACAGTTACTGTTCCATCAGGGACAAACCACACCTCAATTCAACTTACTTGCGGAAGCACTACAACAGTAGCTGCCCTCAAAGAAATAAGTATCAATACTAGAACTACTTCTGGTGCAGTCAGTAATATACCTGCTACCTCGAGTAACACCATCCTTTGTAACAACATATACCCCTTTGTAACAGTGACAGGCATAGTCTACCCAGTAGGTCAAACAGCCCTTAAGTCATCTGAAACAGCCAACATAAGCCTACTAACAGGCAATCTATCAACAGTACTATACTCCTCTCCTAACTCAGAACTAACCATACCAAACCTCACAACAGACGAACCAACCAAGATTATAACAAGAGCATCTGGTGATTACAACGATAGTGTTGTCAATTTCAGAGCAGTCTCTATTCGTGATGAAAATGGTTCCACCACCACAACCAACCAAGTTATTGCTATAGCACATGTAGCTCCCACAACTTCAATCTCAGAATCATCTCCTCTGCAATCAGGCAGTAACGATGGTACATCCCTTGGCAATTATCCTGTCACCATAACCTCAAATCAAAGATTACTCTTAGCACCTACGGTAGTTATACCAGAAGGTACTTTATCCAACTTCACATGGTCAACTACAGCTAAATCCTTCACAGCAACATTGTCAGTCGCAGATACTGATCTGAAGGGTATTTATCAGTATGGTAATGTATTACTTACTGGCATGGCATTACTCAATACAGTATCGTTTACTGGTGAGATTGATTATGAATTCAGAGGTATTAAGAGTAGAACAATAGAGTTACCTCCCTTTGGTACAACGGTTACGGTTAATGCGACACTTAACGCAGCAGAAGAAGCTAATATACTTGTTGATTGGACTTTCATATCGGGATCATTAACCTATACAGCAACCAACGCTCAAGCAACAAATGCATTTACCATAGTTAATAATACAGGTACTTCATTTGATATATTGATATTAGATTCACCTAGGGCAGCAGCATCCTCAGCAGCTAGTACCTTAACTATAAGGAGTTAGCCTATGGCACATCATGAACAGGTAGACATACTAAGTTTTGAGCTACCAAGACGGGTAGTTTTACTTAGTAGTACTACGACAATGCCAGATGGGTCTTCCCTAGGGGTGACGGGTGATCCTAATGTACTTGATGCAGGTAGGGTAGTAGATACAGCAACAGGTGAATTCCTGCTAGCTAACTCTCCTCCTATGACACTGTACTTAGATACAGTAGGTGATGTAGTTTGGAGAAGAACCACAGTAAACACATGGGTAACTCTCGGTGGAGGTGGTGGGTCTTTAAATGACCCCATATATATCGGTGGCAAGGGTCAATTAGACTCTTGGGTACTGATAAGGGATATTGATGATAATTTTACTACTGAGGGGATATCAGGTGGAATCAATGATTCCAAGCTACACTTCCTACGGTATGAGTCAGGTGCTTATATAACTAAAGCTCAATTCGGTGATTCAATACATACTGATAAGTACTTTATCCATAAAGAGTCAGGTGGTTACACCATACCCAATGGAATAGGTGGTGATCATTTAGTCTCTCGTAAATCAAACCGAGGTACTCATGGTATTATCTCTGGTGGTTACGCAGGAAGACTCGCGCTAATCAGTAATGCCAAAGATACCCTATTGCATGGTTACCCAGTAGGAGAGCTCCTAAAGGGTGGAGTATTCGACAAAGAAGCTGCGATGGATTACTTAACTACTGATTATTTAGAGTGGGTACAGCCAGTACCAGACTTCCTCTCGATAACTTACTACTTCGCAATGTGGATAGATAAAGCAGATGTATTCTGGAGAGCAACTTTTCATTATGAAGATAATGGAGACCTCTTACATGAAACATCCACAGATTATGAATTCTTAAAAGGATTAGCTAATAAGACTGTAGTAGGTAAAAATTCCCTTATAATGACTGATCCATTGGCTGTAGATGCTAATAGAAAATTAGTTGTAAGGATATATACTTCTGAGCCAATAGGTTTTAGGAAGACAGTAGGTTCACCACTATTACATGTAGAGAATAGTTATCAAAAGATTGAAGTAGGTAGAGTTCCTACATTAGCCATAGATAGCGTTGATAGTGCTGATACTAATAGTGATTGGTCAGAGAGGGAAGCAGATAGAGCTTTCACGTTACATGATCTTACAGGTGGAGGTTTAGCTTCGCAAGATGGTAAGTATTTATCATTTAATCACATAGATTCCCCTGCATTTCAAGAGGAAACTTCTACGGATTATCTTTGGGCAAATTACCATAAAGATGAAGAAACTGGTGGGCAACTTTCAACACTTCACATTCATGGAAATGACTCAATGATCTCTATGATGAACGGAGATTGTTTAGATTTCTCCCCTAGCGTAGAAATCCTTTCAGGGACTACTGAGGGTTCATGGTCAATTACATGGAACTATCCCGAAGGAGGTAATATAATTGGCTCTAAAGTTCCTAATCTGATTATAAATGTCCCAGAATTCCAAATGAACCAGAGATGTTATTATTATCTTGAAGTATCTACTAGAAGGGACAACATTACACTTCTCACATACGACTCAAAAAGTGGTGACAGGAATAGTGAGGGATCGCTTACGCATACATTCACTCCAATACACTTATTACCCTTTGATGGATCAGTATCTTCTACTCAAATTGATGATCAGATTTTAGATTGGAAATTAGTATTTTACAATAAGTCTTCAGTTGCACATGAAGTTGTGGGACAGGTTTATGTGGCATCCCCTACAGAAGTTGTGGAAGAGATTAACATGTCACGATCTAATGAGTCAACTACATACTGGGAGTCACTTTCTGATTTGGATTTGTGGGGAAGGAAGAAACTGCCAAGGGTTGTAGTTACTATTCCTATGGTGACTACAGATGTTCCTACAAAAATCAATATAACGGTAACTAAAACTAATGGTCCGGATTCTTTGATGTTCAATTATAGTGGAGCTGAATTTCTAACAGATCATACACTTCACTCTGGAGCTTTATATGTCCCACATATGCAAGCAGCATTGAAATATGAAGACCTAGATCCATACTCGATAAAAATACAGATTGTTGTCACATCTAGGACAGGACAAACAGAGGTTTTTAACTCATTGACATTAGTAAATACAAATGATATACCAAGCCAACCTATACACCATGCACGTTCTAGGGTAGATGGTTCTAGTAACGGAGTTGGAAGAACTAGGTATGAGGTTTGGTATGATGGTCAACACCTAACAGATGATGTAAAAGCAACGATATGGATTGATAGTGATTTTGGTGGAAATGAGGGATATTTTGTTGATGATGTAGATATATATGTTATGAATGAGGATGTAAGGAGTTTTTCTATATACTTTGCACAATACGCTAGACCTATAACTAGCTCCACAATAAGTCATAACGGAGATGACCCAAACTACTTTGATGTTAGATGTTTCGGGGCAGATGGGAACTGGGATGATACCGCATTAAGTCTAGGGGGGCTATCGAGTTCTGGACTATTATATCATAAGAACAAAGTTATGAATGATGGTCAAAAATTCAATGTAACAAAAGTTTTAAACTAAAGGAAAGAAATTATGGTAACAAGAGTAGGAGATCTACCCACACATCAAGGTGAGGTAACAACGGAAGAATTGCTTTTAATGAACGCAACAACATACGCGTTAACAAAGGTATCTGCACAGATATTCCGTGGAGCAGGTATCTTCACAGGTACGGGGGTAGGAACACCAAGTATAGATTGGTTAGGAGGCACAGGAGGACATTTCAAGAGTGGTGATATGTTTGTACAGTCAAATGGGTCAGATACAACCATGTGGCAATGGGATATAGAGAGTGGAGGTTGGAGACAAATAGCAGACTTCACACCACCAGTTTTCCATACCGAAGCATCTTTACTAGTGGATACATTTGAGCTTTCGGTATCATCTAATGTACTGGAGGATATATTCGCGGCAGGAGATTTCTATCGAAATAATACACTACGTAGGCTGTATGGTCCTTATAATGAAGTCACTGGCTTTAACTTTGATCCACTCGGAGGTGTATTCATATTTGATAGAAGCCCTAAGATGCATATTAACATCGGGACTGGAAGGGATACAAGAGATTGGAATCCATCACTTATCACTGATGCTATAGAGGATGCCTACTTCCCTATGGATGGAGATACGTACTTTAAAGCTATGGCAGATCCTGATCATGGTGGGTTCAATTACACCTTCACTAAAGCTGATTATGATGCAGATGTAGGGGGTCATGCTGATAAGCTATTAGCAGGTTGGGGTTTATCAAGCTTTGCTAGAGTTCCCCGTGTATTCAATGTAGGTTCTGCACCAACAGATGTTGACCACAACAAATATATAACAGGGGACTACTGGTTCGATACAGTCAATCAAACTCTATGGGGTCCATATGATGGTGAGTCTGATGAGAGTGGTGCAACTGCACTAGAAAGAAGAGATGCATCTTGGGGAGCTACAGCAGCCCAATATAGGAGTACTAAGCTGTTCTCTCTAGATATATCAGATGGCTCTTATCTCCCAACACCAGATAATTCACTGTACATTGATAAAGATATCTTGATGTGGAATATGGTACGTGGATTACAGCCCACTACTATAATGTTTATCTATGATTCGGATAATGTAGCTTGGGTAGAAAAATCTGTAGTCCGTGGTCCTATTCAGTGGGAGATGTTGCAGGGTGATGGACCTTTTGAGGTGTTTGGTAATATCTCAGACCCGTTTTGGGTAAGTAATGGTTCACCTATTGAAGGTGATATAGTTCTACAGAGTCATACATACTCAACTGGAAACCAGTTTGGTGAGACAGTGGGGGGTCTAACAGGTAAAGTTAGCAAAAGACTAATTACCAATGTGGACAGGACAACAGGTAGTGTTACCTCTGAGGATGTCTTATATGCAAATGCTACAATAGTACATGATAAAGGATCTGCAGGTAGATGGCAACTAGATGATAATGTGTTTTCAGCTGGAGATTACTTATTTGATAACACAGGGGTAACATACGGACCATATATAGAGGGTGCATCTGATGATTCAGTGGCATGGGCTATTAAGTCCTCAGCACCCACAGCAGAGATAAGAATAAGTCAGGATAGTACAGGAACACCTTATACTCTTGGGATAGATGGACAAGGGAACTTATACATAGAGGAGGTGGCATAATGGCTATCGGAGATAAGATATATCAAATAGGTAAGACAGGAAGAAGTGGTAATCAAGTACAAGAGTGGGTAGAGAATAAATCTTGGTCAAAATACAATAGAGTCCTTAGAAATGGGATACTTTATCGTGCTGAAGGAGATATACCGTCCTCAGCAGTATTTTCAGAAACCACAGAATTTGACACTGTAGGGTGGAGGGTATTTGGATCACCAAAGGTTTTAAAACTAGACGGTAGTTCGAGTAGTGATATAGTTGGTACATTTGTGCCTGATCCAGATGCAGTATCTACGAGGGTGCAACTACAGGCTTGTGGTGGTGGTAATAGACCTTTAGCTGTAGGACTTACCAGACTATCTGTTGGTAGTGGTGGAGGTGGAGGTGGGTTTGTCGAATTGTTTTACACACAGCCCATCATGGAGAATATACCGTATACAATTGCAAAGGCAGATATAAACAGAACACCTGACCACTCATACTGGGGGACAGATACCGAAGTCAGGGCAGGAGGTTACGGACTTGTTTCGACTACCTCATCTTTCACCAATCTTAGCACTTCAAACCGTATGGTTACTAACAGACCTTTAGGGGGTCGCGTTCTTACTACATCCCCATGGTTTGTTCTTAGGATTGATGGTGAGGCAGGAACAGTTGGAGAGTTAGAACATAATCTTGACGGTGATGGTAAGCTGAATGTTCGTCAAGGGATTGGTGGTGCAAGTTATTGGAGTTCATCTACCCCATCTAACTTGCAAGTAAACAGAGTAATAACTAGTACAAACACAAATAGTGATGGAGTATTCCCTTCGGTCGGTGCATATGGGCAGGGGCATGGTGGTACAATGAGTGCAGGGAGTACAACAGTAATCGACTCGGAACGGGGCGGTCTTGGACGTTTAATAATAACAGAATACTTCAGCTAATAATAATAAGAGTAAAGAAGCAAGGATGCTTAGAGATTAATAATAAAAGGAGAACGTGTTCATCTAACAACTAGTGGCAATCAGTTGAGGGTGTGCATGGGTATTTCAAATAACATTTCACATTCCCACGGATGTATACTCTAATCACTCCCTCAGTGGGTGCATCCAGTGTTAGAAAATAGTATAACTAAAGGCAACCCACTCAGGTAGGTTGCCTTTTTACTTTATGAAATATGTTTCTCAAACACTGTAAAGTTTTTATACTTGTTCCTAAGAACCTCACGTACTCGGTCATCAGTTACGTATTCAGAGGAAGCTAGTTGCACTGCGTAGTAGTGCTTACGTTTCTTCCAAGCTAGGTGAGCCTCTAACTCTGTATCAAACGTACCGATGTACTGACCAACCTGCACTACTAATAATGGGTTACGGCACTGAGACCTATACTTAACTTTCATAAGAGTCACACCTAGCAGTAAACCCCCCCTGTTAGCACCACAATCAAGAATAAAACTATTAACAGTTCCGTGTATAAAAACACAAGCATCTTCTGAATATACTTTATTACCCTCAGATAAGAAGTCTTTGTCTAAATGCAGATCTACCCATTGTTGAGATTTCATCCATTTTTTAAAAATACTAAAATATAACCACTCGGGTGATACAGTACAGCCTACATAAGTAGGTTGCTTCTCTTGATACTTAGTAGAGTAACACCTTTGTATCATACTACGCCACTTGTGATAATAAGGACAAATCTCATACTTAAATCTCCCACTAGGTAATCTTTCTTCTGGATACACCTTATACTTAGTAGGTTCATCTACATCATTAATACCAACTCCCCACACTAAACCATTCTTACCCATATAACCTCCTTTAATTAAATTCAATTAAAAACTAATTTACAGGAAGATTTCTATAAAGTAAACCCTTAATTAACTTAAGTCTATAAGCTAGTAGAATAACAAAGCCAACATACTTATGTGTGTTGGCTCCCCCCTCGTTATTAACTTATATGTTTCTCAAACACTGTGAAATTCTTATACTTATTTCTAAGTGCCTCACGTACTCTATCATCCGTCACATATTCAGAGTCAGCTAGTTGTAGTGCATAATCGTGTTTACGTTCTTTCCAAGCTAGGTGAGCTTCTAGCTCTGTATCGTAGGAGCCGATGTACGTACTACCACCTAATGTAAATGAGTTTCGACACTGAGCCTTATATTTCCCATACTCCAAGAATACCCCTATCAGTAGTTTACCTCTAACAGCACCACGGTCTATAGTGAAATTATTAACCCTACCATGTATAAAAACACAAGTATCTTCTGAATAGACTTTATTACCTTCGTATAGTAAATCTTTATCTAGTTGCAAACCCTCCCATACTTGAGTTTTCATCCATTTTTTAAAATTACTAAAGTATAGCCACGCCTCAGATACTGTACAACCTATATAAGTAGGGTACCGCTCTTGGCACTTAGTGGAGTAACACCTCTCCATCATACTCGACCACTTATTATAGTAAGGGCACGCCTTGCGCCTAAAACCACCGCTGGGTACTCTCTCCTCTGGAAACACCTTATATTTAGTCGGTGTATTCACATCATTAATCCCCACCCCAAATAATAAACCCTTCTTTCTCCCCATAAAATACCCCTCTCAATTAAAATTAATCACACTACCATACATTAACAATACACAAAAGTAAACCCCCTAAATCTCATCTATTGCTCAAATCTAACTGCCATGCTATAATAAAGCTATACACAACAGAGGTACACTATGTCATATGACTTCACGAAATTAGAAAGAGATGTTAGATACTACTTGGGGGATATAACCCAAGCCAAGCTACCAGAAGCTACTATCTTCCATTTTGCTGACTTACATGACAGCAACCCTGCTTACACAAGCAAACACGCACACCTGATCTGGAAAACAACATTATCAGCTTTGGATTACTTAATGGCAACTACTGCTGTATCAGGTAACTCATCTAAGTTTACTCGTAAAGAGAAAGTGGGTGAGGTTGAAGTTACAGAAACACAAGATAATTCGTCATCAGGTTCACCTATTGCGACATATCAAGCGTTATACGACAATTATAAGAGTAATCCAGAGAAGTTCGGTATTATAATTACAGCTTCTTCATCTACAGGTGGAGGTGGTGCAGTTATTATCACAGGTACAAATAAGCCTAATCTAGCATTAGGTTCTAGTAGAGTCTCTCTTGCTAGGAACACTACGATATATAAATACTAAGAGGTATATATGAGTACAGTAACTATAACAAAGAAGCCTATTGACGGTGAAGAGATTATCACAGTCCTAGAGTTAAAGAAAGAAGTTTCTACTCCTAAGAAAAAGAAACGTAAAAGTAAGGTGACCTTAGATGAAAGTAACTCGATTGAAGAAGAAGTCAAAGTTACACAAGATAGCTAACCGAATTGCAGAACTTCACGGACAGAAAGCTAAGATAGGTTACTTCACTGATAGTGGACAACATGAGACAGCTAACATGAGTTACGGTTCTCTAGCCTTCTTACATGCCTTCCCTGAAAATGGTTACCACCACACACGTAACTGGTTAGATCATACTAAACCATTCAAGCACGACACTCAAGCATCTAAATTCTTCAAGGAGTTATTACACTCCTATATAAAGAAAGGTTCTAGAGTTACTGTTGAGAAAGTATTAGATAAGATTGGTACTAAGTGGATGCAGAAAGGTAAGGAAGTATTTGGTAACACTGCTCTTATGCAAGGACCAAACGCTTTACTAGATACACAAGAACTTAGGGATAACCTAGGTTTCAAGACCACAATAAACTACACACTGAGGAAGGTCTAATGCCTATTAAATTGTTCAATAGAACAGAAAGCATTGTAAGAACTACGGGTGTAGGTGATTATGATGAAGAAGAAAACTATATAGCTGGTGCAACAACTACTGTATCAATAACATGTAATATTCAACCTTATAGGGAAGGAACGGAAAGCCGAAATTCCCCTACAGGTTATAGTTCAAGAGACACCATAAAGGTGTATACTCCTGACACGTTGCAAGCTGTTGATGAAGATGCTAAAATAGTAGGAGACCAGTTAACTTACAAAGGTAAGCAATACTTCTGTAAGGATTTAGAGCAATGGGATAATCAAGATGTAGGTGGTTTGAGTTTAATACCCGTACATAATATAGGTTACTTCCATCGTAAGGATAAATCATAATGTCTATTAGTATACGTAATTTAGAAGTAGCTTTAGTTAAGACAGTCAGAGCTGCTGTAGGTGATCAATTATCTACAGTAGGAGCTAGCACTAGTCGATGGGTTGAGTCAGGTACAGGTTACTCAGCTAACCCTAATCATAACTTCACAGCTAATAGTCTATCTGATACACAAGTATTACGTGATTCCTATTTTATTACTAATCCTTCTGAGTTGATAGTTGGTGCAGTAATTGCATTAGTTGTAACTGGGCAATCACCTATTAAGATGAAATATACAGAAGGTAAAGCATCTGTAGTTAGAAGTCGAGTATATAGCACTGGTTTTACTAACACAACACCTGCTTTCCCTGATTACCCTTACGCTAGTGTGGATTATACCAGACTAACAGATGAAGGGTATGAATTAACAGAAAGATACTACAATGATGCTGGTGACTATGTTTACCAGACTCACAAGATTGCTACTTTCTCTATCAAGTTCTTTGGTACATCTAAAGATGACGTTTTAGGTATCTGTAATAAGATGCACTTAATGTTAGAAATGGATGGTGTCAGAGGTATGATACAAACATTAACCGATACTCCTACCGCATTACGTTCTAAATCAGTTACAGTATTCGTTGCAGCAGCAATGGAAGATAAGTACAGAGAGATAGCTTCTTTCGATATTAATTTAGCTGTAATTGATGAAGTTTCTGTACTAGCTGGTGAAGATGGTTCTGAGTATATAGAGAATGTAGACTTTACTACCACATTAGCACAATCTGGTGTTACAGGTGGTATATATAAGAATGATACAGATAAGTTAGATACTACGATTAAAACCGAAGTAACTTACCCGTAAACACCTAATGAGGGATCAGGTGGTCTTTGTTAAGCTGATGAAGATAACCCTCACCACGTTAACGTAATAATAACATAATCCTAATTAGGAGCTTCAAATGTCAACACAATTAGCAATTGCTAATATCGCCTTGAACACTGCTTCAGTGTCTCGTCAAGGTTTTGGTACTATACTTTTTGCAGGTAAGCATAACTACTTCGCAGAACGTGTACGTTCATACACAAGTACTCTATCTATGGTAGCTGATGGTATTCCAACTGACTCTAACGTATATAGAGCGGCACAAAGTGCCTTCTCACAAATCCCTTCACCAGCAATGATTAAGATTGGTAGACAAGAGTCAACTTCCGTACTTGCACCAGTTAATCTTGGGAATGGTAGCGAGTATAAAATAACATTAAATGCATTAGATTCAACTGCCGCAGAGTACGCTTTCACAGCAGATGGTTCTTCTTCAGCAGAAACAGTAGTAGATGCCCTTATTGCAGCTATTGATGCTGATACTGATATCACATCTAAAGTTACTGTAAGTAAAGTTGGTTCTACAACTGGTGCAAAACTACATATCGTACAGACTGTATCAGGTACAGATTGGTTCACAGTAAGTTTACTAACTAACTTAGATGAATCTTTCGTAGCAGTATCTACAGAAACAGCCGCACAAACTATTGCCGCTATCTCTGATGAAGATGATGACTACTACTACTTCACAGCAGAAGATAAGTCTAATACATTCATTACAGCCGCAGCCGCTGATATTGAAGCTAAGATGAAGTTCTACCGTACATCTATTTCAGAAGTAGGTAGCTATGCATCTACTCCTACTGGTTCAGGTGCTGATCTTCAAACTAGTAACTACTTCCGTAGTTCATGTTTCTATCATCAAGATGCTACAACTAGTTTCCCAGAAGTTGCCGCTTTAGCTGAAATTGCTCAAGAAGTAACAGGTTCAGTTGTCTATGCTAATAGATTAGTAGCCGCTGTATCTCCATCACAAAATGCCGCTGGTAAAGATTTAACATCTACCCAACAGACCAACTTACGTAAAGCTAATATTGATTTCTTATCTCGAGTAGGTAAAGCCGCTTCTGATCCAGTTATCGCTGTTATTGGTAAGTCTGCTTCTGGTGAGTGGATTGATAATATCGTAGGTATAGATAATATGAAGATAGATTTACAAGCTGACACTACTAACTTGTTCATCCGTCAGAAATCATCTAAAGTAGCATTCAATAATAAAGGTGTTAACCAATTACGTAGTGTCTGGGGTACAGTCCTAGGTTTATACACTGAACGTGGTGGTCATAACTTTATTGAAGATGACTTCGAGATTTTCATGCCAGATCAGAACGACTTTAACCCTGCGGATAAATCTACTCGTGAATTCAAGCAAGCAACATTCAAAGCAACATTGACTAACGGTATTCACACCACTGTTATCTCTGGCACACTAAGTTTATAATAGGAGTATCGAAACATGGCACAAACAGTATACAGCCCTAAAGATGTAGATATCTCTTTTGGTGGTGCAATGAACATTGATGGTTGGTTATCACTAACTATTAATCGTAATGCAGAAAACACTTCTAAGGAAGTATCAGCAGATGGCAAAGTAGGTATCACTTACTCAGCAGATCGTACTGGTACTTTTGAGATGGAAGTACAACAGCAGAACAATAGTGTTAACGCATTCTTCTCTGCCATACAAGGTGCACAAGACAAGAACAACGCACCTTTGTTCTATGATATCACAGTAACAGATAAGTCTGGTGGTTTCTTAGGTCAGATGAAAGAATGTTACTTAGATACACCTGCTAGTCAGGATCTAGGTGCAGAAGCTACTGGTCGTACTTGGGGTTTCTTCGTTACAGATTTACCTTACCTACCTAACCCTAGTGGTTTTGAAGGTGCAACTCAAGCTATCGCTAACGCAGATGCAGCAGTTAATACACTGAAAACAAACAAAGCTAACTTATAACAAGTAGCCTGTAGATATAAGGGAGGCTTTCATAGTCTCCCTTTTTTACTTTTAAAGGAGAGAAAACAACATGAGCAATACATTAAGCAGTAACAACAGTGCACCATCAGCAGATGACTTTTTCGCAACTAAAGAAATAGGTGGCAAGAAGTACAGCATTCAATCATTAGATGGTTGGGTAGCATGGGATGGTTGGACCTTGATATTAGAGACAGTGGCACCAGTATTTGGAGAAGTACTTGACAGCCGTAATGTCGATGAAGAAGCTGCAATGTTCGAGAAACAAAACACATTCAGAGAAATCCTCACTATATGTTCACATAACATCAATAAACCAGAGATGAGGGTATTGGTTAGTAAGATGTTAGAAGGTGCTACTTGTGAATCTGAAACAATAGACATCAACAAGCATTTCAATAAGAACGTACATGAGATGATGGAATTAGTTATCTATGCCTTCGAGGTAAACTTTAATGGTTTTTTTATCAAAAGCGATATGTTCCAATCTATGCTGGGGGGTCTAGGGAAGGTAATGAACGGTATAGAAATAGGGTAGATAAAGCTGTTGAAAAGAACTGTAGCTTCGATAATAGAACCATACAGTTCATGACCATAGCAAAATATACTTGGAAAGAGTATGGTGTATCGCTACCAGACTTAAAGTATAGAACATTACCCCAACAAGTACTACAATACGAAGAAGAAATGTATATTAGTAGAGATTACCAATATGCAGGTAATAAAGATAACGAAGCTAATCAGCCGAAATCATAGCGGCTATTTGTCGCTAGTAACTTAAGGTTAAAATATGGCTAATAATTATATAGAAGAGTTCCTGATCGGGATTGGTTTTGATACCAAGAAGGTAAAGGGCGAAGCTAAAGAGATTGATACAATCTTAAATGGTTTAGTAAAGAAAGGTAACACCACTGAAAGGGGTGATATCCAGAAGTACAAGAAACGTAGAAAACGTCACAAACAAGAAGTCTCTGATAAGCAAAAAGCACAACGTCTTAACGATAGCTTACTTAAAGGTCAATTCAAACTTGAAGAAAAGCTGAGTAAGAAGGCTAATAAGGTAACTAAAGTAAAGGTCGCTAAGAAAGGTAAGAACACTTACTCAAGTAAACAACTTGGACAACGCCTTAATGATAACATACTTAAGAATCAATTTAAGTTAGCTAATGCTCCTGTAAAAGCTGTCAAAGAAGTTAAAGTAGCTAAAGAGGTTGAGAAGGTAAAAGATAAATCTCAGCAGAAGCGCCAGAACAAGCGCAAGAAGCATAGAGCAGCCTTAGCACGTAAACGTCTATCAGAAGAAAACAAAGCCAACCAGCAAGCTAAGAAGAACTTACAAGCTAGGTTAAGGTTATACAAGTCATCTGAAGGTGCACAAGCTAAACGTCTACACAAGAAGATGACAGGTAGTAATACTTTCAATCAAGCTCGTGGTAGTGGTAAATTTGCTGCTATAAGTCGAAATATGGATGCAGCAAGAGCAGAAGGTAAGGTTGGTGCCCTTCGTAAACTACAATTTGAATTAAGAAAAGCTGCTACTGAAACACGTAAATTGAATATGGCACAGAAGAGTTTAGCAGATAGCACTCGTAATATGATACGTAGTTATGCTAGTGTATTTGCTCTATTCCAAGGTACAGTTGCTATCAAACGAGTAGGTCAAGAATTCGAAGGTATGCGTAGTAGTATGCTAGCAGCATCTGGTAGTGCACCAGCAGCAGCTAAAGATATGGCATTTATTAATGATATGTCAGAGAAGATGGGTCTTAACCTAAAAGATACCACAGATGCATTTGTTAAGTTTAAATTTGCAGCTAAAGGTAAGATGGATAACTCAGAGATAGAAGACTTGTTTGAGTCTGTGAGTATGTTCGGTACAGCCCTTAAAGTTGCACCAGAAGATATGAAACGTGCCCAACGTGCATTATCTCAAATGATGTCGAAAGGTGTCGTTATGAGTGAAGAATTGAAGATGCAATTAGGTGATGCTTTGCCCGGAGCCGTACAGGTTTTTGCGAAGGCTTTAGGTATCACAGAAGCACAATTATTTAAACAAATGGAACAAGGTAAAGTCATTGCGTCAGAGGTCTTACCCAAGGTAGCAAACGCCTACAGGGAAGCAGCTATGGCAGGTGGAGCATATGAGCTAGCTCTTAAAGGTTTACGTGTTACAGAAGGTCGTATGATTAAAGGTGCACAAGAAGCAGGGGATAAGGTATTCCAATCAGGTTTCTCAGCAGGTCTATCTGATTTGTATGAAACTATCTCAAAGTTATTTAAAGAAAGTGGACCTCAGCTAAGAAAGTTAGGTCAAATATTTGGTACAGCATTCCGAGGTATAGCTAGGGCATTAGAACTAATAACACCTGTGTTAAGTTTTGTAATAGACCACTTCGGAGCATTACTAGGGACTTACATGGTAGCTCGAGTTGGGATAATGGTTACAGCAATATCGAAGATGACTGCAGCAATGAAGCTTTTTGGTGCAACATCAGCAGCTAGCTGGGCTGTAGCACTAGCACCTATAACAGCTCTAATAACCTCTTTCGGATTAATAGATGATTGGTTAGCTAAGTATGACAGGCACACCATTAACTCTGATGAAGCTGCAAGAGGTTATCAGATAGTTGACGGAGAACGAGTAGGGATAGAAAAACGAGAAGGTAAGTGGTACGATACTGGCAAGGTTTTAGATAACGAAGGTGAAAGTTACTGGATGTCACAGATGGTATCCAACATGCTAGGTGATTCCGCTGCTCCTTCCAACACAAAAACTACTCATATTGGTAAAGTGGAACTCAATGTAAATGGAGCTAGTGGAGACACTATAAGCGAAATACAAAGTTTTGTAGATAACGGGTTCGCCCCAACATCAGGATAGTATATGTCAGTTTTTTATTTCACAGAAACAAAACCAAACGAGGATAATCTATTTGAAGCTACTAAGGTGTATGAACTATCATGCACCACTAGCATTTCCATTAGATCATCGGCAAGAGTAACTAGTTCTCCTGTAGAGGATGGGACTAGTATAGTTGATAATTATTACCTAGAAAACAGAGATGCTGAGTTCAATGGGTTGATCACTAATATTAGGGTTTCTGGTATAGATCATATACCTGTTGCTCAGTGGATAAGTGAACTTAATGAGTTGAGAGCATCTAAGAAGTTACTAACACTAGTTGCTGATACAGAAGTCATACCTAACTGCGTTATTACTTCTTTTTCATTAGATAAGAATAAGGATCAGGGTTTATCTGGTTGGAGGTGTAATTTAGCTTTTAAAGAGGTTACTATATCAGAGAGAGCTAGGCTAGTAGAAGTAAAGAAACCTAAACCTGCAGAAAAAGACAAGGTAGGTGGTAAATCTAAAAATGGTAATACTACCTCAGAGCAAGTAGACAATTCCCTCGCTACTACTTCCTTTTTAGATGTAGTAGATGCAGTTAAGGGATAGGAGATTAAAAGTGGCAATAGTAATTAGAGTAGAAGACAATCCATATCAAGAGCAATTAATAACACTTAATGGTAATAGTTTATTTTTAACTATCACTTATAATACTAGAGATAGTAGGTGGTACCTTGACTTAGAAGATCGCAATGGAAAGACTGTGGTTAGTGGAGTTAAGGTAATACCTAACTTATCTTTGACTGGAAAGTATGTAAATGTTAATACAATAATAGGTGGGGATATTTATTGTATGGATCTTAAACGCAGTAGTTCCGATATCACAAGGAGTAACTTCGGAAATAATAAGCAATTCCAACTGTGGTACTACTCGAATGAAGAAATCAAGGAGATATTAGGATGACCTTACTATTTGATAGAAAGTATAAACTAACTGTAGGGTTGCCTTCTTTAGATGTAGAAAATATCAGAAAATCTTTATCCATACTATCTGAAGGCATCACTCCATTTAAGTTCAGCAGTAGCGAGGATTGGAGGACTCTAATCAGTAAGAGGGCAGTAGAGATAACAGACCTTAATATTGTTGCTGATATAAAAGGTACTAGTAATAGTACTTCAAGTTCAACCAATACTACTATTAAGATCTACAATATGTGTCCTGAAACCATAACCATAGTGGCTCAAACTAATAATTACGTAATACTTGAAGCTGGCTATGCACAAGATGGTAAGTTACCTATGTTATTCTCAGGGCAAGTACAATCTCACAGTACAGTTAAAGAAGGCAGAGACTTAATAACTACGCTTGTCTGTAAGGATGGGTATACTCCTAATAATTATGTAAAAATAAGTAAGAAGTTTGATAAAGAAGATACTTATGGAGATGTGCTTACTTACCTTGTAGCGCAGTATAACTCAATAGGTATAGCTACAGGAGATTACATAGTAGATTGGGCAGATGTGACTGACAGAAAGGTAGATACTCCTTACAGCCTGACTAGTAATGATGGTAAAGTGTTGGCTCAAAGTTCAGCCATACTAGAGTACCCTAACATACCTGCAATGATAGCACGACCATCTAATTCCAAATTGAAAACAGGGTTGGTGTTAATGGGCTTTCTACACCAAGCACTAGATAAGGTGTGTTCTCAGTTAGGTTATGTTAATTATATAACAAATGGGAGGTTGTTTGTCCACCCCAAAGGTTACACTAAAATGATAGAACAGTTTGAATTCTCTTCTAAGCTAATGAAGTCTATACGACCTGTAGGTAGTAAGGTAACAGGGGGTTCAGGTAGTAAGGGTGTAGAGGGTGTGACTATAACTACCTTCTTAGATGGAAGACTTGATACAGACAAGAGTATTAAGATATTAGATGGAAAGTACAAGGGAGTATATAAGATCATTACAAAGAGTCATAAACTAGAATACCGTGGGGCTGGTTGGGATACAGTAGTAATGTGTACAAAGTACACTTAAATTGCAAACCAGTGCTATGTAAGTTATAATGTAGGTATACAAAGGAGGTCATAAATGATAGCAAATCTTGCAGATGCAATACTTTCGCACATCAATAATTACAAGACTCAGATGTTCACCTCTCTTCCTGCCAAAGTAACAGCGTACAACAGTAAAGAACAAACATGTTCAGCTAAACCTGTTATGAATGAAGCATACAAGGATGGAGATACTTCTGAGTTTCCAGAAATAGATCACATACCTGTCATATTTGTAGGGTCAGGTGGAGGCAGTTTAACCTTCCCAGTAAAGGTAGGTGATGAGGTATTACTTACTTTCTCTTCTCGGAGTTTTGATACTTGGTGGGTTACAGGTGATACTCAAGAACTGAGTAGCACACAAAGATATAACGATTTAAACGATGCAGTTGCTATTATCGGATTAACCTCTAAAGGTAATTCAGTAGAAGCAAGTGAAGAAGATGTAGAACTAAAGTTCAAAGAGAACACGGTAAGGCTTAAAGATAACGGTAGTGTCGAGATTGACACTAAGACTACCTTTAGCGTAACTAACCAAACAGATGAGCTTATAAGTATACTCAGTGAGGTAGTGGATGAATGTAGTAAGATACTAACCAATACTCTTTCAGGACCAACCCCACCTAATAATATTACAAAGTTCTCTGAACTTAAAATCAGGTTAGATACTTTCAAGAAATAAGGAACTACAATGGCACTAGCAGACGCAGGACTAGTAACAGCGATAAAAAACCTATCTACTCTAGATCCACGTGATGATACAGATAATGATCAGTTAGCACAGGCACTAGCTTTAGCTATACAAACTTATGTAAAGTCAGGTACTGTAACAATACCAGCAGGTACAGCAGCGTCCACTGCTTCGGTGGTATAACATGGCTACAGATATAAAACTAGACACAGCAACTCATGACTTACTAATTGTAGGTGGTGAGTTGTTCTTGTTCCAAGGTATAAAAGAAGCCACAGTACAGAAGCTTAAGATAAACTTACTAACTTACCGTGGTGAATGGTTTAGAGATATTAGCATAGGAGTTCCTTACCTGCAAGATATATTTGGTAAAAAGAACACACAATCAATAGCTGATACCGTAATCAAGAATACAATAATAAACACAGATAATATTGCCAGTATATTCGAATACTCTTCAAGTATAACTGATGATAGGAAATTAACAATAACCTTTAGTGCCGTTATGAAATCAGGTGGTTCGGTCACTATAGAAAATTTAGAGGTATAACTTATGACTTTCGGAGTAACCCCAGAGGGGTTTCAAGCAAAGAGATTCGCTGACATAGTTGATGATATCAGCACTGATCTACTAACAGAGTTAGGATTAGATGTAGATGCCTCTCCTGACTCAGTAGCAAAAATATTAACTAATGTATTCAGTTTAGCAGTGTCAGAGGTTTGGAGTGGCACACAGGCTATGCAAAGTATGTTGGACATAGATAAGGCAGAAAGCGCACACTTAGACAACCTAGTAGGTTACTTAGGGTTGAAGAGATTATCTCCCGTAGGAAGTAGTGGTAATGTTTACGTAACATCAACTAAAGAGGTAACCTTACCTATAGGTACTCAGTATAAAGATAGTGCAGGTAATAAATACTTAGGTGATAACACTACTTTGATAACAAAGACTAATTGCACAAGCATTAGTGTAGATATAGCACCTACTATCCAGTTTGGTGACACAATAGTCATGGGTGTCAACGGTATTTCCTATTCAAAGCAGGTGACAGTTAGCGTGGCATCCACAGTAGGTGCTATGGTTGCAGATATAACATCTAATACAGTTACTAATTTAACCACAGCGGTCAACACTACTGTAGGTAGCAAGTACTCTATAACAATAACAAATAATAATGACAAGACACCCTCATCTTTCTCTTTCTCAACTAACTTAATACTTACCAGTATTACAGGGTTTGGCTCTGCAGTTAGATCAGAGGTAGGCGCGCTAGGTGTAGCAGTAGGTACGGTAGATGTAGCTCCATCCATAAGTGGTGTTACTTCTGTAACAAATAGATACCCATTCACCTTAGGTAGATTAATTGAGACAGATGTTGATTTAAGAAAACGTCACAAATTATCTTTAAGTACTTCTGGTTCAGCTACAGTAGAAGCTATTCGTGCTGATGTACTGGTAGTTGATGGGGTTACTAATGCATTCGTAATAGAGAATGATACAGGCGAAGTTACAGGATTAGGTCAACCTATTAAATCTTTCTTGGTTGTTGCCAAAGGTGGTTTATCTCAAGATATAGGTGAAGCTATTTGGAACTCTAAAGGTGCAGGTATTCAGAATACTGGTGATATTGCAGTAACTGTAGTAGACAGTCAAGGTGATAATAGAATTACTTACTTCTCACGACCCACACCAATATATACCCATATTAATATCCAGTATACTATTTACTCAGAGCAAAGTAATCAATTCCCTAGTAATGGTTTACAACAAATACAAGAACAAGTTGTTGCCTTTGGGACCACATTAGCTGTAGGAGAGGATGTTATTCCTCAGAGATTAGCTACTCACATATTTAATAATGTCGGTGGTTTGGAATCAGTAGCAGTTATACTAGGAAAGACCACAGGAGCTAATGATACAACTCCTGCACTAACAGCAGCTAAGTTAGATATATCACAGGTATCAGAAGCGGTATTTGCAAGTTCAAGAATATCTGTAATAGAGGTGTAGTATGTCAGAGATTACTAAAATAGACTTAACAACATACACAGATCATATACCTCAGCAATTTAACGATTCACCATTACTACACAAGTTATTAGGGGTGTTTCTTAAACAAGTACAAGAACTAGAAGATGCCAATATAGAGCTTGATCGTGTTAGTACAGGATTATATGATGCCACAGGCTATCAATTAGATATCATAGGCAAGCTTATAGGCAGGTCTAGGCAAAGCCAAGCAGACACACAGTACCGTTACAGCATACTTACACAGATATCATTAAACATAGGTAATGGTACTCCTGAGGATGTCATACAGTACCTATCTTCTGTAACTAGATCAACTAAAACTGGATATTGGGAACATTACCCTGCATCTGTTATAATGGAATCAGATGGTAACATTCCACCTGATATAGCCAATGCCGTAGATAATGTAACAATGGCAGGTGTATCGGTAGGTGGTATTATTGATACAAGCGGTGGTATTTGTTTCCGTGGTGTTTCATTAGAACAAACATATAGTAACTACGAGTTAGCTTATTTCGTAGATGCAGGAGGTAATCACATAGTTTGTGGTGGTACTCCTGCTGAATGTGTTAGTGCAGAAGGTACTTTATTCTACGGAATAGAAGATGCTTCTGGTCTAGCTAGGTGTATCCTACCCTCTGAGGGTGATACTGATGACAAAGGTAAGTTTGCCTCAGTCTACACAAAAATATAATTAAGAGATAATACAATGGCATATGATCCAGAGAGTATAAGATGGGCTTCAGTAGCATACAATTTACCTGAGAACGGGCTACCTAACACCTCAGATAGACCAGCAGAATTCAAGAACACAGGCTTAAAGGTAAACCAACCACTACCATTACAATGGTTAAATGGTCAGTTTAATGACCTACATAAAGCACTAGTAGATACTCAATCGCAATTAGATGCAATAGTTGGTGGTAGTTCACAACCTACACTAGAAGCTATATACCCTATAGATAGTCTGTACATATCATTCAATGCAAACTCACCTGCAACTGTTTTAGGTTTTGGTACTTGGGTTAAGATTGAAGGTAGAGCATTAGTAGGTGTTGATTTAGGTCAAACTGAGTTTAATTCTGTAGGTAAGTTGGGTGGCAGTAAAGATCACACTCATACTGATAACTTCACAATAGATAATCATATCTTGACAGAAGCTGAGATGCCAAATCACAGTCACGACATCTCTATTGAGAATACACGAGGTACTGGTACTGCTGGTGCAGGAGATGGCTCCTCTAGTTTCTCTGATAAGAGTACTTCTACTACAGGTGGTGATTCAGGTCACAATCACGGCATATCAGGTGGGGTACAATCTACCAGCAACCTCATGCCATATATGACGGTTTTCATGTACAGAAGAACAGCATAAATTATTGTTTATAAACAGTAAAGGTAATTAAAGGAGAGAATAATGGCTATCATAGTCAAGAATGAATACCCTACTCGTATAGGTTTAGATAAGCCAGAGTATCCACTAGGTTACGCTATTAACCTTGTCAATGGTGTAGAGGGCACAGGTACCCCCTTAGAAGCGAGATGGCTTAACGATGATTGGGGTTTTAAACAAGCTATCCTTCAAGAAGCAGGATTAACTCCTAGCGGCAACCCTGATACAGCTTTTGCAAGTGATTACCTTACTGCTTTAAAGTTAGTTATAGCTGGTTCTGCTGCTACAGGACCACGAGGTCTTCAGGGTTTTGTAGGAGAAAGAGGAGAGCAAGGTTTCACTGGTGAGAAGGCATTTTATATTGTAAGAAAGTATACTAGATCTGTATTCAAACCTGCTACCCCATTAGTCTCTCCTTCTATCTGGTTAGATTCTCCATCAGATGCAGGTATAGGTCATCTATGGGAAGCTTTCGCAGGTTATAACAGTAATGATGAGAGATCATCTAGTTGGACTGTAGTTCGCTTAGAGGGTAGTGATACTGCTATCTTAGAAGAGATACTAACAGAGAGAAAAGCTAGAAAGAACATGGAGAGAACAATCTTCGATGTTACTTCTGATTATGCGAACTGGAGACAAGAATACGAGAGTCGTACCTTATTAGACGAAAGACTTATTGATGCTTCTGTTTACATTGACCCAGACTCAGGTATTATCATAAACAGAGCTTACGCATATAGTGACGAACAGTTCACAGAAGCAGGTATACTTATAAATGGGGTTGATGCTCGAGTTCTTATAGAAGCAGGTCGTATATCTGCTACAGAAAAATCTATAACTCAAGCTAAGGCATCTATAGTAGTAGAGGCAGGTCGTATTGACCAAAGAGCAACATACACTGAAATTACATCAGAGATTGCAGGTGCTATAGCTGCACTGACCCCAGCTTACAGTTGGCAATTTAACTCTAGTGAGGAAAACTTTACTGGGCATACTTCATGGAATCCATTAGGTTATATTGTACAAGTAAGTACTACTCCTGTAGTTACTCCTGTACTAGTATTAGATACATCAACTGATTTTATATTTCGTATTAAAGTTAAGCTGCATGTAGCAGGTACTTGGAACGGAGTTATCACTATAGCTGGTGGCACTATCCCTGTAGAGAAGCCTGTAGATGAAGATGTATGGACTATTATCACGGTAGATGCATCAGGTGCTACAGGTTATACAGGCACCCTTACTTCGCTGACTTTTGATTTAGGTGATGTAGATATTGATGCTATCGAAGTAGGTAAGAGAGGTAGTAATGATCAGGCGCTATCAGACCTTACAGTAAGAGCTACTACCCTAGAATCAGAGATGGATGCAGTTGAAGGTACGATCATCAATAAGGCTGACACTACTTGGGTGACAGACCAAGGGTACCAGACAGATATTGAAGTAGGCACTATAATAGATTCCCATGCAGGTATGGTATCTGTTTTAGCACAAAAGAATGAGTTCGATAGTAATAACACTCTAACCAAAGCTAACTCGGCAGCTACATGGGTTGATGGTGCTAACTCTAACATAAGATCAGAAGTAATTCAATATAACATTGATGAGAATATACCAACTGCCGCTAACTTTAATGCAGTTACCTCTGAGTTAGATGCTGTTGCAGGAACAATAAAGAATCAAGTTATAAGTATAAATGGTTTAAAGAGATCAGGTAACTCTGCTGATGAAGTAGCTATGCAATTAGCTTATAGAGATTTCCTATTAGCTAACTCTTTAGAAACAGATAAGATAAGAATAGCCACAGCAGAAAGAACACTCTTAGCTACCACCACAAGTAATGATGCTACAGCCCAAGAGTTGTTATTATTATCAGCACAATCAGGGGATTTAGTATCTAGTGTAACAGAGTTATCTACAGCGTATGCTAATAACTTAAGTGGTTTTGCTGAATACAGAAAAGAAGTTGCAGTCTCCTTAAATGGGGTATTAGCTGACTCACAAGAATATACAAGAGTTGCGATAGGTTATTGTGTAGATAATACAGGTAAGCCTACAAATCATACATCAGATGCAGTTGTTTGTGTTGCTGATGGATATACTTGGTTACCTACCAATGCAATAGCAGAAGCAGTAAAAAATACTACTATTACAACGACAGCAGGTGTTGCTAAAGTAAGTACATTGATGCAAACTTTTGAGACAGAGACAGGTAATCTTGTAGCAAGAGCAGCACTCGAGCTTGATGTTAATAATAGGTTATCAGGTATATATTTACAAGGCACCAATAATCATACCGATTTAGAATTTGTCTCAGACACTATATCCTTCGTTAAGCCTGTATCTTTTGAGAAGGCATTATACTGGGATGCAGGTACAGATCAGTTGACACTAAAGGGTGCAATAATACTACCTGATGATACTCAGATCTCTAGTGTTAATGACATTAGAGCATTGGATGGACAAGGTTCAGTAACAGGTTTTGCTTTTAAAAGATCAGCTACTGATTTAACTGAGACACCAGAAGGTGGTAGTTTCTCCTCACCTAATCCAACTACTACGGGTTGGGAAGATGGTATACCTACAGGAACTGATCCTGTATACATGAGTACTCGTTTATTCACATCTAACGGACTAACACCTCAAGCTGCAGCTTGGGCACAGTCAAGCTTACTAGTGAAAGATGGATATTCTCCTATTAAAGGTACAGATTACGACGATGGTGTTCATGGTAATAATGTAAGAGTAGAATACAGCGAGAACGGTACATCAGATTGGACTGTTAATTTAGTTAACGGAACACATAAATATATAAGAACTGCCGTAGATAGTAAGGGAGATGGTAATTATATTGGTGGTGGTGCCGCTAAATTTGTACCCGAGGAAGGAATAGAGTATACTGTAACTAATGGGGTTCCTTCTTATTTACATATTAAATACTCAAATGATAATAGCACTTTTACTACTAGTAATGGTGAGGATTTAGGTAATTACATAGGTACTTTAGTAAACGCAACTTTAGCAGATTCCTTAACATTCGCTGATTACACTTGGAGTAAGTACATAGGAGATGATGGAACTAGTACTAGTATACAATTCTCTGTTGATAAGTCAAGTTGGCATACAACTCCTGCTACAGCAGATATATGGATGAGGACTGGTACTAAAGCAAATGGTGCATCCTCTTATACATACGATGGTGCAGTTAAGATCAAAGGGGAGCAGGGATTACCTTCAACAGTAGCAGGTCCAGCAGGTAATGGAGCTAAGATTCAGTTCTCTGCTGATGACAGTACATGGGGCGATACAGCTCAATCGGGTGATAAGTATATAAGAAGTTGTACTAATACTAACGGTGGATCTTGGGTATGTACAGGATCTTCCCTGATTAAAGGAGCGACTGGTACTGCCAACCAACAATATAAGATAAGATTACCTGATGGTACAGCTATTAAGAATGGTACTGGTTCAGTAACTATATATGCTACAAGTATATTAGGTAGTGTTCAGACTGATCTAACTAGCGGTAGTATTGTATTATATGTTGATGGTATTTCAGCTAACGTGGGGTTTTCTGAAACATTCAACGCAGCGGCAATTAATGGCTCAGTTGATATTGTACTTAAGCATGCATCTACGGGGTTTATTTATGACTCAATAACTTTAATTGATGTAAGTGATGGTGTTGACGCATTCCAAAGTTATATGGACTGGACAGGTTCTACAATTGTCAGTGCTGGTACTTGGAACGGTCAATCAAACGCTAGAGTGCTTTCATGGGTACAAGCTAATAACGGTGGCGCATGGAGTCCTTCTGCTGATTACAGTGAATTTGATACTGTCTTTGTTAAGGCTGGTGTCGAAATAGCAAGAAGAAGAACCGTTGTTAAAAGAGAAGGTAGTGTTGTAAATGTTGTTTATGAACAGGCAGTTTCACAATCAACTGGGTATGGTACTACTCGTATATGGACAGGAAGAAGTACAGCCAGTATGACCATTGTTGACAATCTTAAATTATCTAGTGTTGATGTTTACAAATCACAACCATTAAACTTCACCTCGGTAAAAGGTGGAACGGAAGGTGGTACAGGTAATATCGGTAACGGTGTTTCTACTCAGTTTAGTTCTGATGGCACTAACTGGCACTCTCCTGCTGTAAATGGGGATACTTTAGTACGTTATGGTACCAATGTCAATGGTGGTGCTTATACTTATACACCTTCTGGTGGTATCAACTTTGAAGGTCCGAAAGGGGATCTAGGGTTACTTCCTCCTCCCTCTGGTACTCCGTCAGGATTGTATATGACTAGTACTAACCTTGGTTATGTTAAGGCAGGTGCTTGGGCTACTTACATGGGAGCCGATGGAGATTTCTTCCTCAAAGGGACTGATAATACTAAGGGACTATCTTGGGATGCCAGTACTAATACCTTGGCAGTCAAGGGAGATATAACAGGTTCTACTGGTACTTTCTCAGGTGACTTAGGAGGTGCAGGTGGTACTTTCAACGGAACACTACAGGTTATAGGTGCAAACTATATGACTTTAAGTAGTGGTGTATCTTTTGGTAAAGACTCTAATAACCAATTCTTAGAATGGACTGGACCTAAATCAGTGGATGCTAACGGACAACCTATTATGGCTAACGTTACTTCTATTTTAGGTATCAAGTACTTTAAGTCAAATGGTCAAGCATACTTTGGTGGTACAGTACTTATTGGTGGACAACATAATGAGTTCACTGAGGATAGTTTAAGTGATACAGCATCTCTTGCGGTTAACTTCCCTATGGCAGGTAAACCAATCACTATAGTATTTGTATGTAATTACTACTCAGAGCCAAAAACAACTACTAGCCCTATTAATGTAAATGCAACAGGTACTACATCTATGGTATCGGTACTAGAACGTAAGATTGGTTCAACAGGAAGTTACTCTACAGTGGCAACGATCAACGGTTCAGGTAACTATGCTATAAGCTCAGAATCAGTAGGAGGTATTCAATTTGCTTACGAAGGTTCCTCTTCTGCTAGTGGTCAAGTAACTTACACAGATACACTTAACACAGCAGGTACTGCATATTACAGAATGAGATTAGTTTCAATAAGTGAAGGACATTCTTTCTTCGTTAAACAATCACAGAATCTTTCAATTAGCACACAAGAAGCTTAATAGTTATAACCCCTCCTTAACGGTAGGGGTTATATTAACACTAACACAAAGGAAATAATACATGTCATGGTTTAACGCAACCCAAGTAGACATAACTAACGGAAGTACAGTAGTAACTGTAGCTTCAGGTGAGTCTATAGTAAATATACAAGCAGAAGATGGGCTTATTATAGGGGCTAATTCTCCCGTAGAGATTAAGAGATCTTACGTTGGATCAGGTGGTGAACAGTTCATAGAACTAACTCTACCTTGGACAGAGAGTACTCAAGTAAACGCAGTAGCTAGATCATATGCTACAGGTGGTGATTTCGCATCAGCTACAGCAGCACTACGTAACGCTACGTTAGTGACTAGTGATAACTTCAAAGTGTTAGAGGACTTTACTTCTTTAGCAGCAGGAGTAGCTAACCCAAATGGAACAGGTACAGCAGGTACTGTTACTTTTAAGAACCAAGCAGGTACTTCTAACGAAATACGTAGTCTAGCGTCAATGGATGCAGATGTAAAGGTAGTTGAGACATTAGCTAACAGCATAGTTGGTAATATTAAAGCTATGGGTAAGGCAGAGTTCTTCTCTCAAGCTGCATCAGAGATTGCTAATGAGGCTGGTAGTGGTTTCCTTGAGATGGGGAATGATGGAGGGGCTACTACAGGTGATTATGCCAAGATTAATGAAGGTATGTGGACTAACTCCACTATAAGCTCTTTACTGTATATAGGTCAAAATAAGGATGCAGGTACAGTAGCTGGAATATCTAGAACCCCTTATGCAATAGCACAAGTTAATGGTGTATTACATAACTTCACTGGTTTAGGTAATTCAAATGAACAAGCCATCGTAAGATTCCCTGATGCACCCGATGGTTTAGATAAATCAGATGGTACTGGTAGATTTTCAGATATAGCAGCAGCAGTAGTAGCTGGTGGTAACTCACTTACAGCATCTGTAATTTCAAGGAAGGATTTTGTATTTTTAGAGTCTTGGCATGAAGATATAGCTAAACTTGATGTCGTGTTTCCATTAGGTAATGTACAGTATGGATCTTCTACTTGGGAGGGTATAACTCTTGATACTTTAGATACTTTAACTATAGCGAGAGACTATGCTGCTTTTGGTGAGTGGAATACTCAACTTATTAATTCTTACGGTAAGAGATGGTCTACTTTATCTGAAGATGATAAGACTAAATTCTTACAAGATCCTGTTAATAATATATACAGTGATGATGGTAAACTCATTCAGGTAAGGTACCGCATCAGAGTTATTAAAGGTCTTGGAGATCAGTGGTATAAAACCTCACCATTAGACCTTATAGTTAGTGATATTATGATGTATAGTAATAACCACAGACCTAAGGTACGGGGTAGTTCAACAACATTTTCAGACTATACAGCAACTACGGATTGCTTTGCAGATAATGACCTTGATCCCATTATAACGCTTGGTAAAGGGCTATGGGGAGCTAGGGGTAACATTTCCAATGCTGACAAAGCACATGATGGTTTATGTTTTGCTATACCGATAGCACTAGTTCAACGTAGGAATAAAGGTGCTTTTGATAAAACCTTTAATCCAAGTGGAACAACGGTTTTATGGAATAAAGACGATGTTACCGCAGCAACATACCATTGGTATTCACCTAATGCTAAGCGCCCTACATCTCTTTCTAACTGTATGAGTTTAGGTAATCCCAACAGCGCAAGTGTTTACGGGAATAGTGGACAAGGTAGTATAGGCAAATTCACCCGACCAGATGGTAAATTTTATGATGCAATCGAAGCAGGTGATGTAGACGATTTGAGAATGTACAGTGTTCGTAAACCAAAGCTTGAGATTTACAATAAATATTCAGCAATGGCTAAAGCAGCAAAAATTAGAGGGTATGAAGGTGTTCCGTTTACCACTTTCAACTTAGCAACACTTAGTGGTCCAAATGCAGTATTGACAACAGTAAGTAATAATAACTCTAGTGTGCAGTTTAATATATCTGGGGTGGTTGGTGATATAGTTTGGATACAACAAAATGAGGGGGATTATCTAAAGTATACGAATGTATCTGGGGGTTCTCTTGACAATATA
>SPKZ01018742.1_pt1 | contig 106371 bp, 81 predicted proteins | sample 2456571 | NCBI WGS metagenome assembly SPKZ01 (sample SAMN11192286, study PRJNA482655) | marine metagenome | biome: ENVO:00000447; feature: ENVO:00000244|ENVO:00000211|ENVO:00000569|ENVO:00002023; material: ENVO:00002151; isolation source: ocean water from marine abyssalpelagic zone ...
ATCAATGCCAAAGATAGTAGATTTCAACATAGTATGATCTCCTTAATAGTTACTGTAACTCTAGACTAGTTGCTAGGGTTGTGGAGTCCATACATCGCCTTAGATTTTTTACTCTAAATTTTTTTGCTACCTATAGCTGTTTACTTTCCACATGCTTAAGTAAAAACATGAAGACACATAAGATCGTGGGCAATATCACTCGACCACTACAAATCGTTCAAATTTCAAACTGCGGAAAAAGCGTTCAGTAACCGTCTTATCTATATAATTTCCACGTCGACTTATACTCGATGTTAAGCCATACTCCTTCAGTGATCGTTGAAATGTTTCATATGTATATTGCATACCCAGATCACTATGGAAGATAACATTATCATTTGGCCGTCGTTTATCCATCGCTAAACGTAAAGCTCTTGTGGCTAGCTCACTGTTTGGTTTATCAGAGAACGCCCAACTGATCACCAAAGGTGAACATAAATCCATGATGACAGTTAAATACAATCAACCTTGTTGTGTACGAATATAGGTGATATGTACCAGAGCTTTCTAGCAGTGGTATGATTATTTATCTAGAGAGGCATTTTTATCAAAACGGCTAGTTTTTAAACATTTACCTTGTTGTTATCAAAAGTAAGGGTTTAAAAAAAGCAGTCAAAAAGACTGCCTTCTGTAAGGATGTTTGGTTATTTACCTTAATAACTCTCGGGAGATAATCAGTTTCATTATTTCATTAGTACCGCCATAAATGCGTTGTGTTCTAGCATCGGCATAGGCACGAGCCACAGGGTATTCCCACATGTAACCGTAACCACCATGAAGTTGCAAACATTCATCAATAAGTTTGCATTGTAAGTCAGTGCTTAGCATTTTGGCTTTTGAGGCTGTTACTGTATCTAATTTTCCTGCAATGTGTAGCTCTATGCAACGATCAACAAATACGCGCATAGCGGTAGCTTCTGCATCCATCTGTGCCAGTTTAAATTGGGTATTTTGAAAAGCAGCAATTGGTTTACCAAACGCTTTGCGATCTTTTACATAGTCAACCGTTTGCTCTAAAATTGACTCCATATTACTCATGGCATTAATGGCAATACTTAGTCGTTCTTGGGGTAACTCTTGCATTAAATAGAGAAAGCCCATGCCTTCTTGACCTAACAGGTTTTCTTTGGGTACACGTACATCCTGAAAAAATAGCTCTGAGGTATCTTGTGCTTTCATGCCTATTTTTTCAAGGTTACTGCCTTTTTCAAAGCCCGGTGTTCCTGTTTCTATTAGGATCAAACTCGTGCCTTTGGCACCAGCTGCTGGGTCAGTTTTACAAACTACAATCACTAAATCGGCTTGCTGACCGTTGGTGATAAAAGTTTTAGAGCCATTAATAACGTATTCATCACCTTCTAATACAGCAGTTGTTTTTATCCCTTGCAGATCTGAGCCAGTACCGGGCTCGCTCATTGCTATCGCGGTAATTATGTCGCCTGAAATACAGCCAGGTAAGTATTTTTGTTTCTGTGCTTCATTGCCATTTTTAATGATATAAGGAACTGCAATATCGGAATGAAGTGCAAAGCCAATGCCTGTTAATCCTAAGCGACTAATTTCTTCAGAGACAATGGCGTTATAACGAAAATCAAGACCAAGGCCACCGTAAGCTTCAGGCACAGTAGGTGCTAAAAAACCCATTTCTCCAGCTTTATTCCAGAGTGCACGGTCAACCTGTCCATCCTTTTCCCATTGGCTGTGGTAGGGCTCAGCTTCTGCCTTTAAAAATTTATGGACGCTGTCGCGAAATTGCTCTTGCTCTGTTTCATATATCGTTCTTGGAATCATCTGCGCTTCCTCATTGAATTAAATATCAGTAAGCACACTGTAGCAATAGCTTTGGTGAGATCAGGTGACGATAACGACCATCTGATAGACAAAATGAATCATGTTGAGTGACGTTTTTAAGAAATGTCTCTAAACTCACCCGGTGTGTAGCCGGTCCACTTTTTAAAAGCGCGGTTAAATGCACTGGGCTCAGAAAAACCGACTAAGTAGCAAATATTTTTAATTGGCGTTTCTGTTTTTGTTAAGTGATAAATAGCCATATCTTTGCGAACATTTTCTTTAATTTCCGCAAAAGTAATGTCCTCTTGTTTCAAATATCTTCTAATCGTCTGTGGGCTCTTATTTAACTTTTCTGCGACAACTTTAAGTGGTAATGCTTCAATATTTTCTTGCTCGCGCAATATTTGTTTCACTTGGGCGGTAATAGTGGAATCAAATAAGCGAGTGGTTATAAAATTTGGCAGTGCTTTTATATAAGCAGGAATGTTTTCATACTGTTGGGCTATTGGTAGGTCTAAATCAACTCTTCTAAAACATAATTCAGTCGTTTTACTGTTAAAATAATAAGGACATGGAATTACACTACTAAGATCTTTGTGGTAGAAAGGGGTTTCGCCGACAAATTTCACTCGATTTAAGATAATGCGTTTATTAATAACCCAAGACATCCAGCGAAACAATAATAATACTAAGGCAATGTAGATAGTGGTATTTCGTTGAGTTGTCGGTGAATTTAAGTTGATGTGAATACTTGCTTCTTCGCCTTTTTCGACTAACTCAAGCGTGACATCATCATGAATTAGCGACCAAAACTTAATGAATTTTTCTATGGAAGCTCGTAGCGTTGTAGCGTGAAGTGCAATAGTTACGGCCATTTTCATTGCGCCTAGTTTGGTTGGGCGTTGAAAAAATCCGAAAGTTTCATCGTTGAGTTTTATTGCAAACAATCTAAGTAATCGTCCCAGTTTTTTAGATGGAAATCGATCACTATTGTCTTTAAAAACATCGCTAGGGTAACCTAACTCTTCCAACAAATTGTTAATGGTGGGTTCTGTTTTCGTAGAGCCTGTTAACAGCAAGCTCAAAAAAGCTGCGTGTATGGTATGATTTTGTTGCTTCATGATATTATTACCAAAAGTAACCCCTTTTAATACTTCTATACTTTAAAGGGGTCTTGTGTAGGAAACAACAAGTTCTATTGTTTTTATACTGAATGGCATTATTTCAGTTTAAACTATTTATTATCAGCAACGTAAAAAAAATGCGCCTAACATGGCAATTGGACAAGACATTTTTCGTCTATATTTTCACATACATGTTGATAATAGCGCTTTTCAATTGATTTTCTTTGTAGCTTTAACGTTGGTGTTAGTAGCCCATTTTCAATGGTCCAAGGCGTTGAAGATAACATGATATGAGAAATTTGTTCATAGTGGGGCAGCTCAATATTTATCTTATCTAGTGCGCCAATCAACGTTTTTGTTAAGTCTTTTTCTGATAATTCTTTACCCATTTCAGAGAGGTTACCTACCAGTACCGGTTGCGCTAATCCTTGTCCGAAAATAACAAACTGGTCTAATTGGTTGAGGCTTTTAAATTTGTTTTCTAAAGGTGCCGGATGAATAAATTTACCCTTACTGGTTTTAAATTCTTCGCCAATACGTCCTTTAATAGCTAAATTACCCATGTCATCCAAGCTGCCTAAATCACCAGTATGGAACCAACCGTCAAAGTGTGTATCGCGGGTTTTTTGCTCATTTTTATAATAGCCAGCCATAATGCCTTTGCCACGAATAAGTATTTCATTTTGCTCTGATAACTTTATTTCAACGTCATTATTACTGACGGTACCAACGATGCCAGCTTTTGGTTCATCATTTTTTAGCCATATGGTACCTGTGGCAAACGTTTCAGTTAAGCCGTAAGCCTCTCGTAACACAATACCCATATCAAGATACCAATTGTGTATATCTGCGGCTAATGATGCCGAACCTGTAATAATCATCGTTGCTTTACTCAACCCCAGCATTTGGCGTACTTCATTTTTATCAGCATCTGTCAGTGATTGTTGAGCTGCTGCTGGTATCTTTGCATCTACTGCAGCTTTGAATTTAACCCAAAGCCTAGGAACGGCGAAGAAAAATGTTGGTTGAACGCTCGTAATCTCTTGTTGAAAGCTATCAATGCCAGCAGAAAAAGATATACAAGCATTGGCATACAAACCAGTAAACTCAACTGCTGCTCTTTCTGCCATGTGTGATAAGGGGAGAAAAGAAAACAATCGTGCTCTTTGCTGATTGCTGTTGCCGGTGTAAGTCTCTATACGTAGTGATTTTGCGGTACCTGGACTTACTGCACCTGCAGTGCCATGAGTGTGCATAACACCTTTGGGATCACTAGTGGTACCGGAAGAATAGACAATAGTAAACAAATCATCTTTTTCAGGTAAATATGAAGCAGTATAAGGAGTGAAATCTGAGTAAATTTCAGGTAGTTTTTCGTTTGTTGCTATTGTACAACCTAACATAGCAACTGTGGTTACTTGTGAAGAAATAATTTCGTCAATATTGTCTTCTTGGCCGCAAGCACCAATAAACATAAGAGATATATCACATTCACTTAAGATAAATCGCGTTGATTTTATACTTTGCCCGGGGTAGAGAGGCAAACTAATATGTCCACTGAGCATGATGGCCAGATCAACTAATATCCAGTCGGCCGAGTTACTTGACCATAGGGCAATATTGCTTTTGTTGGGAAGATTACATGAATGAATAAATTGGGTAATTCTTCTGACTTTATCTCCCACATCAAGCCAAGTATATTCTTGCCAATTGCCGTTTCCTAACGATTGTCTTAAGAAAACATCATTTGGGGTGGTTTTCTCCCAAAGATAAAACATTTCTAATGGTGTTTTTACTTCTGTCATCTTTCCCTCAACTTAACTAGTTTTTCGAATAGTATTGCGTATAAAGAAGTCATTGCTTTTTATACGTCCAGGTATAAAAGGGCCTTACGAATTTTAATCTGATTTATTGTTAGGTAAGGCCCGAATTGTTTTCCTTATTAATTACTGGAAGGTTTCATTAGTAGCTATTTTTTCATCCAGTATCTGTGGTGGCTCAAAACGTTCGCCATAGAGTGCGCTAAGCTCTTGACACCTTTTTTAAAGGCTTTGAGACCGTAAGTATTGATAAATTGCAAATAACCACCAGTCCAAATAGGTGCGCCAATACCAAAGATAGAGCCAATGTTGGCATCTGGTACGTTGCGCAGTACGCCTTCCTCAAGACAATGAAGCGTCTCGAGTACATTAGAAAATAATAAGCGGTCTTTGATATCTTGATCACTTATTTCAAGCTCTGGCTTGTAATACAACTCAAGCAATTTTGGCCAGATAGTTTTTCCGCCTTCGCTATAGTTATAATAACCACCGTCACCGTGATGACGACCACCACGATTGTGTTCTTTTACCAGTGTATTAGCTAAGCTGGTAGCCAATGGCCGTGGGTCATTTTCTAAACTTCTTAGCCCCATGGCTACTTGTGTCTCGATAATTTCAACAGTCAAGCGCAAGCTGACTTCATCATTGATGGTCAGTGGCCCTACAGGCATACCAATGGCTTTACCAAGATTATCAACACGTACAGGGTGAACACCTTCAGCTACTAATTGCGCCGCTTCAGTCAATTGCGAGGCAAAAGTACGTGAGGTAAAAAAGCCTAAGCTGTCGTTAACTACAATAGGGGTTTTACGAATCTGTTGCACATAATCAAAGGCTTTAGCGAGTGTTTCATCACTGGTTTGTTCACCGCAAATAATCTCTACTAATGGCATTTTGTCTACCGGAGAGAAAAAGTGAATACCAATAAACTTCTCAGGGTTGCTACTTGCTGTCGCTAATTTTGAAATAGGTAAGGTTGAAGTATTTGAGCCCCAAACACCGTCTTGTGCAAGTCGACCTTCTGTAGCGCGAGTGATTTTATTTTTAAGATCTATATTCTCAAATACCGCTTCAATAATTAAATCACAACCGGTTAAGTCTTCATCGTTATCGGTGGCGGTAATTAAATTTAATATTTCGTTTTTTTTCGCTTCATCGGCGCGACCACGAGTAATTGCCTTATCCATCAAATTAGCGGTATAGGCTTTACCTTTTTGTGCTGCTTCAAGTGATACGTCTTTAAGTACTACTTCAATGCCAGCTTTAGCAGACACGGTTGCAATACCTTGCCCCATCATACCAGCACCAATAATGCCTACCTTGGTAACCTTAGTTCGCGCAATGTCTTTAGGTCGGCTAACACCACCATTAACTTGATTCAGTTGAAAGAAAAATGCGCTCATCATGTTTTTTGCTTCTTTTGTTGCAGGTAGCGATGAGAACTTTCTTGATTCAATGCGTAATGCGGTATCAAAGTCAACGGTGAGTGCTTGCACTGCAATATCTAGAATCGCCTCTGGTGCAGGCAGTAACCCTTGTGTTTTTTTCATTAACATATGCGGGGCCATTAGGGCCATTTGAGCAATGGCTGGGCGATTAATTTTGCCACCTGGCACTTTATAGCCTTTTCTATCCCATGGCTGAGTATAAGCTTCCGTATTTTCTTTATTTGCTAAAATCCATTTTTTTGCCGTAGGAATTAATGATTCAGCTGAGTCAACGAGCTCATCGACGAGTCCGGATTTTAATGCTGGTGCGGCTTTTAATTTTTTACCTTCAAGTAATAACCCTAGGGATTTTTCAAGCCCTAATAGGTTGGTTAGTCGAACCACACCACCGGCGCCTGGTAACAAGCCTAATGAAACTTCAGGTAAACCGACTTCAAGATGACGTGCATTGAGTGCCACACGGTAATTACAACTTAACGCTAATTCAAAACCGCCACCTAATGCCGCACCATTGATTGCCGATACAACAGGAACAGGTAAAATTTCAAGACGTCTAAATAGCGCTTTGTTTGCCTCAACCGTGTCAAAAATTCTGGCTTCTTCACCCGGTTGTACAGCCATTAACATGTTGATATCACCACCAGCAAAAAATGTTTTTTTCGCTGAAGCAAAAATAACCCCGGTTAAGTCCTCTTCTTTGTCTAATTTATCAAGGGTATCAAGCATAACGTCATAAAACTCGTCATTTATCGCATTCACTGGGCCGGTCATATCCATAGTGATAGTGACAATGCCTTGTTCATCTTTTTGATAATTAAATAGATTCATTTTTGTCTCTCCTAGGATATTAAAGTCGCTCAATGATGGTAGAAATGCCCATGCCGCCAGCGACACACAGTGATAGCATGGCGCGTTTTAGGCCTCGTCTTTCTAATTCATCAAGCATGGTGCTCACTAACATACCGCCGGTAGCGCCTAGTGGATGCCCCATAGCAATAGCGCCACCGTTAACATTGGTCAGTGCTGGATCTATGTCTAAATCTTGGATGTAACGTAAAGCAACTGAAGCGAATGCTTCATTAATTTCCCAAAGGTCAATGTCATTTTTAGTTAAACCGGCAATTTTCAGACATTTCTCTGCGGCAGGTCCTGGGCCAATAAGCATAATAGAAGGCTCAGTTGCGGTAACAGCACCCGCTACAATACGGCCACGTGGCGTAAGGCCTAAATCTTTTCCTGCTTGTTCACTACCAATTAATACTGCACTGGCACCATCAACGATGCCAGATGAGTTACCAGCAGTATGTACATGGTTAATTCGCTCAACCTGCGGGTATTTCAACAATAGTGTGTTGTCCATGCCCATTTTGCCTATTTGTTCAAAAGATGGTTTTAGTGTCGATAGCGCATCTAAAGTTACATCTGGTCGAATAAAATCGTCTTTTGCTAAAATAGTTAGACCGTTAGCATCTTTTACTGGTACGACTGATTTATCGAAATAACCATTGTCTCTGGCAAAGGCGGCACGTTGTTGTGATTGAATAGCAAAATTGTCAACATCTTCACGACTCCAACCGCCTAAGGTAGCAACTAAATCCGCCCCTATGCCTTGTGGTGGTGTTTTTTGTTTGCTGACAAACTCGGGGTCAAATAAAAGTGCGCCACCAGCAGTGCCCATTGGTACGCGAGACAAAGATTCTACGCCGCCAGCAACGATTAACTGGTTCCAACCTGACATCACATTTTGTGCGGCTGAATTAACGGCCTCTAAGCCGGATGCGCAAAATCTGTCCATTTGTACACCAGCAACACTTTCGTGCCAACCAGCATGCTGAGCAACTGCTTTGGCGATACAACCGCCTTGCTCGCCTATCGGCCCAGTACAACCTAGCATGACATCATCAACATAGGAGGTATCTAGTTGGTGTCTTGCTTGCAACTCTCGTAATAGGCCTGAGGCTAATTCAATAGGTTTCACCTCATATAAGGCACCATCTTTCTTGCCTTTACTTCGAGGAGTGCGAATAGCGTCATATATATATGCTTGACTAGCCATGTAATTATCCTTTCTTTTATAGTTTATTCTAAAGTGACAACTTCTAAAGAGAACAACGACCTTTTATAAAAAAGCTAATTGTTAACGCTTTAAAAGTTGTCTAGGTCATTATCAGTATAGGGAGCAATTTTCTTTAAACGATGACTAAAGTTATCAGTGTGATTGACAAAATAGATCAATTATTGATTCTTTAGCGCAATGAAAGGGTAGAAATAAAAATGTCACCTTATGTCAATGAAATCGAGCATTTTGGTCATTAAGTTCATTAATTAACCTCTTTATGCTAGTTGAGGTTTTATTGATTTAAGCCGCTAGTCACAAAATCCGTATCACTTTAACTATAAAAATATGTGTTCGCTGTGACTAGATTCATTGTTATAAATACAAAACATTAGGGGATAATTATGTTGAGTTTTAATCATTCAAAAGTGGCAATAGTAGTTAGTTTACTTTGTGGGCTAGGGGCACAAAAAACTGCCTACGGTGAAGAAACAGAAGCTAAAAAAGAAGAAAATCTTAAGCTTGAAATTATTAGCGTAACTTCGCAAAAGCGTATCGAAAGTATTCAAGATGTGCCAATTTCAGTGGCAGCCATGTCAAGTGAACAGCTACAAACTTTAGGGGTTGATAAAGTGGATGATTTACAATTATATATTCCAAATTTGTCAATGACAGAAACAGGGTTAAGCACACAAACCTTTATTCGTGGCATAGGAACAGGTAATAACCAAGGTTTTGAGCAGTCAGTTGTACAATTTGTTGATGGCGTTTCCTATGCTAGACAACAACTTTCTCGTGCGCCTTTTTTTGATATGGAAAGGGCTGAGGTGCTAAGAGGACCACAAAGTATCCTTTTTGGTAAAAACGCTATCGGTGGAGCATTAAACTTATCTACGGCCAGTGTTGAAGAAGAAAATTTGGGCAGTGTTTCTTATAAAGTTGGTGAGCGGGGCATTGGTGAGTTTCAAGGTATTGTTAATGGTGAGTTGATTGACTCAAAACTGTTTGGACGCCTGTCGTATCGACATTTTGAAGAAGATGGTTATATATATAATGAAACGTTAGCAAGGGATGAACTTGCTCGAGAAGAAAGCACGGTCAGAGCTAAGCTTTTATATTTAGCAACCGATGATACCGCTATTAATTTTAAGTATGAACGAAACGTTTTTGATAGTGTAGGTAAACAAATTGAAGTGCTACAAGATGAGGGCAACCCAGGTAATCCATATGCAGTAACATTAGGTGCTGGCTTTGGGTTAACTCAAGCATTACCAGAAACCGATCTTAATTATGTTCGTACCTCAAACGGTGATAGCAGTGATAATGAGTCAAATGTTTATCTATTAACTGTTAATTCTAGCTTCGAAGGTTTTGATTTAGAGTCTAAAACAGCCTGGTTAGATTATGAATTTGATGAGTACTGTGATTGTGATTTTGTTGGCGCCAATATATTTACAGTGCCAATGCATGAAGAATATGAGCAGTTCAGTCAAGAAATACGGTTTTCCTCTAATGTTGAGCAAAGGCTAAATTGGCAGTTTGGTTTTTTCTATCAAAATTCAACACTTGATTTTAATGATGCTATTGTGTTGCCTAGCGGCAATATTGGTGAGCCACAAAATGCATTACTGCCAACAGCTATAACCGCATTAACCGGTAATCCAGTGTTTGGCGCCAGCCTTTCTGGTGTTTCGGCTGCTCGCGTGTTTGAACAAGACGCAGAAAGCTTTTCAATATTTGGCGAAACAGTATGGAATATAACATCAGATTTAAGTGTTGCGTTAGGGGCGAGATGGACAACAGAAGAAAAAAATGGTTTTAGAGAATTAAACATTCTTGATAATTCGACTCAACAAATAACAACGAACCCTGTTTCTCCCCTCGTACTTGCACAAGTATTCGGTATTGAAAGTGAACAAACCACCGGGCACTCCCTGATAGGAAAAAGAACAGAAAACGAATTAGATCCTAGTATTAAAGTCCAATACTACTTTGATGATAATTTTATGCTTTATGCGAATGCCTCTAAAGGTACTAAAGCTGGCGGCTTTGATGCTAGGGCAAACACGGTCAGCTCATTTGAATTCGAAGGTGAAGAAGCAATAGCTTATGAGTTAGGGATGAAAAATACTTTTTGGCAAGGAAGAGCACGATTTAACGCTGCATTATTTTTTACTGATTACGAAGATTTACAGGTAAGCCAATTCGATGGCACCCTTGGTTTTGTGGTGAGTAATGCCAGTGCCGAGATAAAGGGTATTGAAATTGATGGTTCAGTCATGCTCACCGAAGATATTATTTTATCTTATGCTGGAGCCTATTTAGATCATGAGTTTACTGATTACAAAAATGGTAATTGCTATTACCTGCAACAAAATGATATGGCTAATCCCCATTTAGCTAGTCGATATGATGCAGGCACTGGCTTATGTGATTATTCAGGATTAACAGGGCAGTTTGCCCCTGAATTTTCAGGTAACCTCAACCTAGAATACTTTACTGAGTTAACCCCTGATATTGAGTTCAGCGCCAATGTAAATTACAACTATACAGACAAGCAGAATGTCCATCAAAACTTAGATCCTAACTGGCAAGTAGATAGTGTCGGTATGGTAACTATTAATGTTGCGATAAAAGCTGAAGATTGGGGCATAGAGCTTTTAGGCGCTAATGTTACCGATGAGAAAGTAGTCACTTTTACCAGTAATGTGCCTTTATCTGGCACCTTTGGTGCGGATACGGTAAATGGCTTTATAGCAGCACCTTCAACATGGTCACTGCGCGGTTATTATAGCTTTTAAAGCGGCTGTTAATAGTTAATGTAAAACTAAATAATTGGTGATGTGTCTTTCAAATGTTGCCAATTTCATTAGGCCATATGGCCTAGAATTTTTAAGGATTTATCAATGTTAAACGGTATAAAAATTATTGAAATAGAAGGGATTGGCCCCGGCCCATTTGCTGGCATGATGCTGGCAGATATGGGCGCTGATGTCATTGTCGTACAAAGAGAAAAACCGCCTATCCATATGATGCCAGAGAAGGATATCCTTAACCGTGGCAAGCGTACTGTGGTATTAGATTTAAAATCACAGGACGATATCAAAAAACTAAAGCAATTGGTGAAAAATGCTGACGGTTTAATTGAAGGTTTTCGCCCTGGTGTCATGGAGCGTTTAGGCTTGGGGCCAGAAGAGCTACAAAAAGACAATGAAAAGCTAGTTTATGGCCGTATGACTGGTTGGGGGCAGTATGGCGCTAAATCTCAAGATGCAGGGCATGATTTGAATTATATCGCACTTTCTGGTGCTCTTTGGTATGCGTCTCCACCAGAGCAAGCTCCTTTTACGCCACCTACCATGTTAGGTGATGTTGGTGGCGGGGCACTATATTTAGTTTCAGGCATATTAGCTGGTTTATTAAATGCTGGACGAACAGGAAAGGGTACTGTAGTTGATGCTGCTATTGTTGATGGCTCAGCGCACATGATGAATCTATTGATGTCGATCAAAAGTGCTGGCGGGCTTAATGCAGCTCGTGGTCAAAGTTTATTGGATGGTCCACATTGGAGTCGTTGTTATCGTTGTGCAGATAAACAATGGCTTTCTGTACAATCCCTTGAACCTCATTTTTATCAAATTTTCCTTGAAAAGTTAGCGTTAGATAAAGATGAAGAGTTTCTTCAGCAGAATAACCCTATGTTATGGTTTAAGTTAAGTCAGCGTTTAGAAGCAATATTTGCCAGTGAAAATATTGACCATTGGAATGGGGTATTTGATGGCTCAGACGCTTGTGTTGCGCCTGTGCAAGAGCCAAGTGTTGCCATGCAAAATGAGCATATTAAGCAGAGAGAAATTTGGATCGAACCAGAAGGTCAATTACAGGCAGCACCTGCGCCAAGGTTTTCATCTGGTGATGTTCAACGTGATTTAGCCGTGCCATCAAGAGGGCAGCATACAGAAGAAATTTTGTCTTCGTTAGATGAATAGCTGTCTACCTCAAAAGGCTACTTGCCTACATTGCCAAGTAGGCTGTGAAAAAGGGGCGTTGAGCCTTGCTATTGATGTTACAGAACCATTTTTGCTTATAGGGTATTAAGCTAGTTCAACTAATGCTGATTATTGCATCAGAGTATTATTTTTACTGTCCTAACTCGCTCAGGGGGCGTTTGCGCCATAGAATTTATGATCACTTCTTACAAAGTCGAGGTATCTGCTAAGCTCATCGCTGCCATTGAACTTCTATTTCTTGACGCTAACTTTGAGCCTAAAGCAATCATAATCAGACTTTCCTGAAATGAACAAGCAGAATACATGAATTGAAGATAGTATTCGCCGATAATATGAGTAACTATTCATCATTTAATAATTAAGTTTAACAATGTTCTTTACGTTGTTGCTCTCCAGTGCATATTGATTAACATGATTAATTAATTGTGGAAAAAACTCTAAAAATAGCGTGTCTAATTCACTATAGTGGCGATGAATATCCTCAACGGCTCCTGAAAAGTTATTGGTAAAACGAATACGTTTGGCAATATTGTCAAGTGCTAAGCCTATACCAGTTAAGGTTTCGTACTCTTTAAACCAATCATTTTTAGTCATATTCCTGACAGTTTGCTGCATTGTGCAAGGCATATCAGAAATGCGCTCGTTCAAAAGCTGATAACTTTTTCGTTTAAAGTCTTCTAATGGCTCTTGGTGAAAATTTTGCCAATGCTTAATGAGAAAGTGATCAAATACTACATCAATAGCAATACTCGCGAATCGTTTTCGTTTGGCTGAAAAGTACTGTTTAGCCTCTTTTATAGCTGGGTGACTATCAGTAAATTTATCTACTAAATAATGGTTATCTAAGGCCTTTTTTACTGTAATTGGCATTTGCTTTACATGCCTGTTACCGCCAAAATCGCCAAGCAGGTTACCAAAGTGGGAGTCTGCATTTGGCTGCGCTAAGTAAAGGTGAGCTAAATAGTTCAAAGTAATTCTCGGCTATATTTGATGGGATTCTGACCAAACCCTGAGTTCATCTAAAATATTCAGTGCGGTTTTACCAAAATCGGTTAGCTCATAGGTCACCGCAACAGGTCTATCGCTTATCACTTTCCTTAATACCATCCCCTCACTTTCTAATTCTTTCAGGCGTTGGTCGACCATTTTTTTGCTAGCACCGCCAAGCATACGGGTTAAGTCATTAAACCGTACAGGTTGATCTTTAAGGTGGTAAATAATCGAACCTTTCCACTTGCCACCAATTAACCGCATGCCTTTTTCAATAGCACAGGGTTCAGTGCATGAATTTAAAACTTTTTTTCTGCCTTTACTATCTGTTTTTACAACACTTTCCATTACTTCCTCTCAAAAATACACTAGGTTACTAAAAGTATACTGGTTGATAATTATTTTCAGGTAACTAAAATATACCACAGATTGATTGAGGTAGAGAATATTTCTCTTACTTATTTTGTTGAAATATATTTTGGAGTTATTTTATGAACACAGCTGATTCGAAGAACGTATTAATTATTAATGCCCACCAGTATTACCCTTTTTCTGAAGGTAAGTTAAACGCGGCTTTAGTTGATAAAGCGGCAACTATGCTTGCAGGTAAAGGTTATAACACTCGCGTTGTCACTATGGCTGATGAGTATGATGTTGAGGAACAATTAGCACATCATCAATGGGCAGATATCGTTTTCCTACAATCGCCGAGCAACTGGATGGGGGTCCCTTGGTCATTTAAGAAGTATATGGATGATGTCTATACTGCTGGTATGGGTGGCGCATTGTGTGTTGGTGATGGCAGAAATGAAGAGCAACCGAAACATAACTATGGTACTGGCGGCACGCTTACGGGTAAAAAATACATGATGTCACTGACTTTTAATGCACCAGCAGAAGCTTTTAATGATGACACTGAATTTTTTGAAGGAAAGAATGTTGATGATTTAATGTTTCCTATGCACATGAATTTTAAATTTTTTGGGTTATCACCAATGGAAACCATCGCTTGTTTTGATGTGATGAAAAATGCTGATGTTGAGAACGATTTTAAACGTTTTGAAGCCCATATAAACGCTAATTTTTAGGAGGTTACCAAGATGTCTAGTGAATTAACTTACACCAATAAACTGCATGCAGGAAGCACTTTTCCTGAGTTGACAGCTACTTTACTCAACGGTGAAAAAATATCCTTGGGTAAACCACAAAATGGTGCCGACTGGCAATTGGTGGTTGTTTATCGTGGTCGTCATTGTCCGTTGTGTACCAAGTACCTAAATCAACTAGAAACTTTTAAAGAAAAGTTGCTGGCAACTGGTGTTGATTTAGTTGCAGTATCGGGTGATAGCAAAGTACAACTTGAAAGCCACATAGAACAACTTGATGTTAGCTTCCCTTTGGCTTATGGCTTAACGGTAGAACAAATGCAAGAGCTGGGGCTTTATATTTCAGATCCACGTTCATCACAAGAAACCGATCATGCTTTTGCTGAGCCAGGGGTATTTGTTGTAAACCGTGTAGGTGAAATTCAAGTGGTTGACGTATCAAATAACCCTTTTGTTAGGCCAGAATTACAGTCCCTAGTTAATGGTCTGGGTTGGATCAGAAACCCAGATAATAACTATCCAATACGTGGCATGCATGAATAAGGTAAAGAAATAATGATTAACAATACCATGAAGTTACTCATTTTAATGTCAGCGCTATTGCTTACAGAGATCAGTTTGGCTCGAGAGGTAAATGAACATGCGAATATAGCATCGCCGGACAAGTATCAGGTACTTCTGGAAAACGAACAGGTACTGGTGCTTCGTATGACGTTAAAGCCTGGTGAGTCTGATAACTGGCATAAGCACAATGCTGAAACTGTGTATTTTGAACAAGGAGGCAAGGCAAAGATCAAAACCAGTGAAGCTGACTTCATCGAGCTAGATATCCCCAACGGTTTTGTTATGTGGCATGACAGTTGGCAACATCAAGTGTTTAACATTGGTAATAGTACCATCACCGCTATTATTGTTGAGCGTAAATAATATGGAGAAAAACAATGTGCTTACTATCGATATTGTTTCTGATGTCGTTTGCCCTTGGCGTGCCATAGGTTATGAACGTTTAAAAAAGCAATCGACAAGTTTAGTGATCAAATTGATATCAATGTACGTTGGCATCCATTTGAACTGAATCCAAATATAGAAAATGACGGTGAGAATCTTCGCCAAAATTTAGCATAAAAGATAAGACAAATAGAAAGCCAGTGGTCACAAAAAGGCTTGAATGGCGTTCCTGCTTTTATCTTCAACAACGAACAAATGTTAGTTGGGGCACAAGAAAAAAGTACCTTTGAACAACAGCTAGCCAAGTATATTAATTAACAAGAGAAAATCACTATGTTTACTTATTATGAACCAGAAAACGCGCCACTAGAGTCAAAAGAATTGATGGAACAGTCATTGGCTGCTTTTGGCATGCTACCCAACCTTCATAAAGTGCTGGCGGAAGCGCCGGTAACTTATAAAGCTTACAATCAAATTTTCACATCATTTATGAAAGACAGTTCGTTGTCACCTGTTGAACAGCAGATTGTATTTATGACCGCTAACTTTGAAAATAACTGTCATTATTGTGTTCCTGGTCATACTTGGATGATGAAATCAGCAAAAATGTCTGATGATGTCATTGAAGCATTGCGTGAGGGTACTCAACTACCAGATAAAAAGTTACAAGCATTACATGACTTTACCAAGGCGTTACTTGATAACCGAGGTCATATTGGTGATAAAAAACTGGCAGACTTTCTGGTGGCTGGTTATAGCAAACGTCAAGCACTGGAGGTATTGACTGGGCTGGCAGCAAAACTCATATCCAATTTTACCAATGCACTTACTCATACTGAAGTTGATGAGCCAATGAAGCCATTTAGCTGGACTCATCCTGCGCAAAGATAAAAAATATTCGATAGGCAATATATATGGCAGAAATACGCACCAAAGTTTCGTTGAAAATTGGCTCTAATAGTCAAATACCAGTAGAAATCGTATCTTTCAATGGGTTAACGTCTGAGAAAGAACATATCGCTATTCTTTTTACGCAACCGGATAATTTGAAAAATCCGCCACTAGTGAGAATTCACTCTGAATGTTTAACCGGCGATGTATTTCACTCATCACGTTGTGATTGTGGTGAACAGCTTGACGAAGCAATAAATGTAATGACTGAAGAAGGTGGAGTTATTATTTATCTGCGGCAAGAAGGAAGAGGCATAGGTTTATATAACAAGCTTGACGCTTATAAACTTCAATCATCTGGTATGAATACTTATCAAGCAAATAATCATTTAGGTTTTGCTGATGACCTAAGAGACTTTGATGAAGGAGGGCAAATGCTAAAGGCTCTTAATATTAATAGTCTTAGATTGCTAACTAATAACCCTTTCAAGGTTAAAGCTATACAAGATTATGGTTTGAAAATCGACCAAGTTATAAATACTACTACTTATATTAAAGAAGATAATAAAACTTATCTAAAAGCAAAAGCGGCATACGCTGGTCACGATTTATCTTTTATTTAACTGATGTTACGCAGTTGAAGTCTGCATCTGTTGCCAGGCTTCAAATGCTATTTTTTGAGCTTTTATATAAAGCTTGGTTTTCAATCCAAAGGTGGTTAAGCCTTTTTTAATACTTAACCCTTCCAGCTTGGCCGTTGCAAGCAATGACATAAAAATATGATTGCTCTGCGTTTTCTCTTTTTTAGCGGGTGATTTCGCAAGACCCGTATTAGATTTGATGTTTTTGTGAAAAACTTCTACTTTCTATCGTTTTTGATAGATTGTTTCCATTGACGATTTGTCTAGTTTAATATCATTACTGATCAAATATAATATCCCTTCACTGCCATCTTTGTTTTTAAAAATCTGTCGATGTAAAATAATGGGCGTATCCATCCCTTTTACCCAACCACAAATGGGGGAGTCTGACCAATCTAATGAATCAATACGTACAAAACGTCCTTGTAATTTATCTTCCTTGCTAAGCGCTATTAAGCGATTACTTTTTAAGGCAAGTAAAAAATATTTTTTCATCTTTTCATGGATAAATTTCATATTACCTGTGGATGAAAACCAGCTATCAGCCAAGACATAACGCCATTTCAGTTGATTTCTTTTACACGACTTTAGTATGTCAATTAAATCCTCGTTCTTCGTGGTATGACTTTTTCTTTTTAATTTTTTGGTTTTGACATCTGAGTATTGAAGCGGCTTTGTTATAAGTTTAAAGGCAACTGGGAGGCTTACGTCATTGGCATGATAAATACAATTGAGTAAATTAATCCCTTTAACAGAGCGACCAACAGTATGATCAAAGTGCCAGTTAATCAGTGTATTTTCACTTGAATAACGCTTCTCTTGAACCGTATCATCAAAGATTAATACACCTTCATCAGATTCAATGTCACGAACATCCTTTTTTACATTTTTCCACAAATCAGCTGAGCTAAACTGCTTGTGCGAGAGAAAGCGAGTCACTTGGTCGTGGCTAATATCTCCATCAAGAAGAGAAGATAAGCCTGTTGCCGTTGTGTAACTGAATGAGGTGACGAGATAATCAATGTACAGCTCAAATATTTCTTTATTTTTATTCATCGTTGTATTTTAGCTGTTTTATAAATGAAAGTTTAGTGCTACTGCGTAACATCAGTTATTTAAGATGTTATTACTTTCCGATTTTTAGAAAACACATAAAGATTTTTGAGGTAACGATCAAGCTCACTTTCTTTTTTTTGAAATGCTTGAAATTTCACCACCAACATACTAATTTTATTGTTTAAATTATGGCGTTGCTCACTTTATCGAAATTAGATAATGAGCAAGCCGTGTATACAAATGTTACATTTACTTTCTTCGGATACAATATGATAACAAAAAATGAACTAGCGAATTTTTTCCAAAAACATTTTCCTCAAGCGAACTTTATAATTGAAAGTGTTGGAGATAAATCTGCAACTATAATAAAAAACAAATCATTTAAGACCTGGCGGAACGGTACCAGGACCAGTGCTAATGGAAATGGCTGATGCGGCTTTATATGTGACTATTTTAAGTGAGATAGGTCTAGTGTCGCTCGCTGTTACAACAAATCTCAATATAAATTTTTTGCGTAAACCTTTATCTGAATCAGATATTTTGGCTAAATGTAAATTGATTAAACTTGGAAAGACATTGGCTATCGGAGAAGTCACGATTTATTCTGATGGTATGGCTGAGCCTGTCGGACACGCGGTTGGCACGTACGCCATACCTCTATTTCGTAAAACTAGTAAGAGCGTATAACTGAACTTTGAACCACATATGTTGCCGAATGCGGATTATATCATTGCTGATAGAGGCTATGATAGTGAAGCACTTAGAGAGCAAATACGCGATAAAAATGCTATTCCAGTTATCCCAAGGAAGAAAAATTCGAAGATAGGTAATGATGATATCGATTGGTGTTTATACAAATACCGACATTTAGTTGAAAATTTTTTTGCTCGCCTTAAGCAATACCGAGGCATAGCGACAAGATATGATAAATTAAAAAGAAACTATGAAAGTACACTCGCATTGGCATGCTGCATGATATGGCTGCCAATGTAAGTGGTCAAATTATGAATTTGAAAGATCAACAGACCCTAATAATTTAAAAACGTGATGCACCAAAGGATACACCAGAATAATTTTGAGTATTTTATCGTAAAAGCTGGGTAATAAAGCAATGCAGCTTTATTACCACTTAACTTAATGTTGATTAATGAAAACCGTTTTCAACTGATTCAGGTGTAAGATCCTGAGAGGCAAAATTCAATATTTTATTTTTTTCATTAAAAGATAAAATTTCTACGTTTAATGCATCCATTTCACTTTTTACTTCTAGAAAAGCTTTTTTGAGTTCTATCGTTTCAAAAGTAGGAGACTCAATGACAAAAAGCATCTGCTCATGAGATAAAGCACCTGACTTTAAAAGTCGGTTAACTCTATTGATCCAAATCTCACCATGCTCAAGTAGTGCAAGTGGTTTCGTTTGGCCAAAAGACATCGGCTTAATAGCTCTAACTAACTTTCCTGTTTGAGCAACTAGCGGAAGCTTGACAGGGTAATAATCAGCCCTCAATTCTAACTCTTTATATTTAAGAGAAAGTTTTTCATCAAACGTTTGTCTAAGTGTTTTAACCATCTGAGCTTCACGGTACTCTCTAGTAACAAATTTTCTCCCGATAAAGCGATCAAATAATTGATTTAAAGCAGCTTCAGAAGATTCTGCTAATAAAGTACCGGTTTTGCCAAATCGTACTATAGATTCTCTTTTCCTGATAACTTCATTAAATAGAACCATTTTTCCATCAGAAGAAAAGTTTAAAGAAATACGCTTGATTCTTTCTAATTCAAATTTGATATGATGAATAGAATTTTTATACATTTCGCCATCAAGATCATCAAAGAATTTGGTTACACGAGCAAACCTAGTTTTAGCTAACCTGAACTCAAAAGTGCCTGATTTAGGCGCATAAACAAGAACACCTATATTCGCAAACTCTTCAGTTTCAGAGAAAGGCATAAATCTGATTACAGCGTACTTACAAAGAACATTCATATTAATACCTCCCAAAAATTAGTTTGTTCAAAAGAAGACAATATTACTCTTATTTCACCCAAAAAGTCATCATAGTTATCAAAATTTTCTTTCCAATCTACAGGTATCTGAGCAACGATTTCATCCAATTTTGAAAGCGCATGACTGAATTTTGGAGTAAATTCATCTTGTAGCAACATATCTACATTAGTGTTAAATGCCTGAGCGCCCACGTGGATATCTTTGAATGAATTTAAATTAAAATCTTTATCAAAAGATAAATTATGATCTAAAACTATTATCTCTTTTGTAGCTTGGCTTAAAAATAAATTAGGATTACCACCAATTTCTGATAAGTTACGGTCATCATTTTTAATCCAGTAATCAAACATAAATATATGTTTTAAAAGCTCACTATCACCGTTTAGCAGATCTGAATAAGTTATTTCTTGTAAATCACCTACAAGTTTTGAAGCAAAAGCTATACCTGCGCCTATGATTTGTAGCATTTAAAGTAAGTGCTCTTTTAAACAAATATATGTTAGTAAGGTGAGCTGCTTAGCATAAACTCAATAGCCAATAACATAAAGTTTTAATATGCTTCTATTAACGGGCTTACCTTTATATTTACCTTTTAGTTTAGTAAGGGCGATACCTTCTCGATGGCGCTCCAAAATCATGGCACGATCAAACTGATAAATACCACCAAGCATAGTCAGCATCAGTTGTTGCATTGGATTACTTTCGCCAGTAAATTCTAGGTGCATATTCTCATGCATCGCCTCAACTTTCAAAAAATCACGAGCAAATACCCTTCGGAATTTATTTAGGCTCAACTTCTTGCCGGATAAACTTTTCTCATCGATTTTAATTTATTGAAGACACTCTCGTTACGAGGCACATAACGAGAGTGTCGTAGCCACCTAATTAGAAATGAATAGCTAATATTGGTCATAATTAGTCGAACGTCCTTGTTCGGTATACCACAAAGCCTAACGTTCTAGGATTTATTTTGGGAAATCATAAATTCATCAAAAAATTCAGTTAACGCTTTGTGAGCAGTGAGTGGCAATATATTAGCAATGTGCTGATCAGGTCGTACTATAACCATACAACCCTTTGAGCGGTCTATGTTTCTCAACTCAAAAACATCATTACCTTCTTCAGCATGAAACACTTTTTCGTAGTCTCTTAGCCCATATTTTCCTTTGGCTGGCCATAGAAAATCAGGCATGTCCTCAATTGATAGATTTTGTTGCTGGAATATGGCATAAACATCAAATACTGAGTCTATGTCGGTACCTTCCGGAGTATACTTTTGCACAGGAGAATTATCAGAGCTGGCTAAAAATTGTACCAGCTGGTATGCATCAGAAGAGGCTTCCACAGGATTTTGTTTATTACCAAAAACAAAAATACGCCAACGACCATCCGCTTTATTTAAGTGTCCTAAATGCTGTCGGTCACCATCGGCTACTCGAATAGCTTCGGCTGAATGGAATCGTTGACCAATCTTAAAGCCACTAGCTAAATGTTGATTCTCAACGCCGGTACAGATATATGAAGGGTAATACTCGATAGCGGTGCCAGCAACAAAGCCATTTTGCTTGGCCATGAACTTCTCAATATCAGCCGTATTCGTTTTAGCCTCTGATGCATCATTGTTTGATGTTGGGCTAGTGGCAATTAGTTTTGACAACTCTCTATCCGCTTCTATTAACTGAAATGCAACTTTACGTCGCTCTGAAGAGTAGGTCTGTAATAACTCTGGCTTACATTTACCTTGTAAAACAGCAGCGACTTTCCAGCCTAGATTAAAAGTATCTGGTAGTGATGTGTTTAACCCCCAGCCTCCTTTAGGGCTATGTGTATGGCAGGCATCACCAGCAACAAATGCGCGAGGGATCAGACCTTCTGGATTATCAATGGGAGTATCATCAAATCTCTCTGCTACTCGTTGTCCAACTTCATAGATTGACCACCAGGCAACTTCTTTAACATCTAATTTATAAGGGTGCATAATTTGCTGTGCTTTTGCGATAACATCTTCGGCTTTAAGAGCAAGATCTGACGCGCGTTGACCTTTATCTAATAGCGCAAGCTCGATATAAAATCTCACTAAATAACCGCCTTCTCGCGGAATAGTCATTACAGCACCGTGTTCTTTTGATTGGATAAAGCTCTTAACTCTAATATCAGGAAAGTCTGTCACTAACAAAAGATCCATCACCCCCCAAGCTTTGTTTGCTGAATCACCTTCTAAAGCGATTGATAGGCTTTTGCGAACAGCACTTCTTGCTCCATCACAACCAACAACGTAGCGGGCTTTAATAGTTTCTATTTTGGCTGATTGAGCGTCATCGTTTAACTCAAATTTTGCCGTAATAGGGTGTGCGTTTAAATCCTGCGTTAGGTTAGGATCAACATCTAATTCAAGTAACCGACGACTATAGTGGGGGACAAGATGCGTGACTGAGTTCTTCATGCCTTCCAATAATAATTCATGCAGTCGTGCCTGGTTAACAATGCCATGGGCAAATTCAGACAGACCAATTCTCGCATCAGGGATTTTATGGGTACGCTTGATATTCTCAGGCTTTATGTTATCAGGCTCCCAGAACGTATTCTGGTTTAGTCGGTAAGCTTCTTTAACAATCATTTCACTGCTGTTAAAGCCTTCCATAATCTCCATTGTACGACAAGATATGCCATCGGCTCGTCCAAAAATCAAAGGACCAGTTTCTAGATCAACGATACAGGTGGTAATGTCAGTGAACTCCGACAATTGCCTTGCCATCGCTAATCCTGCCGGCCCACAACCAACAATTAATACATCCACTTCTTTTGGCAGGTCTAAAATAGGTAGAGTAGGGGCGGGCTCCCGAACTGCATCTGGAATTTGGTAGTTACCGGGTTTAAAACCATTTAAGTGATACTGCATTTTATAGCTCTCCTAATTTATTAATAAGAATGTGATTTAGCTAGGTGTTAGCTTTTTGTTATGTTTTTAATTTTACACGGGACAAACTTAACGCGTTAATTAAGTATAGAGAGCGTAAATTTTTTGGAAAGGTAATTTCCATTGTTTTAATGGTACCTTTCATAGATGGATTGTTATCTACTTCCTCGCGCCTATATAAAGAGGGGCCAAGGAAGTGGGCATTAGGTTGTAGTGCTATGGTTGATTTTTCTGTTGAGCTGACTTATGTACCAACTCGCTTGCGTTGGTAACTAAGTGATTTATAATATTTTAAACTTGGTTTTTTACTGCCGAACTATTTATTAAGATATTACTACTGAAAATCTTCGGTTTCAAAATATAAAGGCTTTATCGTGCCACAATTTAGAAACTTATATTGAAGTTCAGTTTCTTTTGGTACTGGCGATGATGTGCTAAAACGGCCTAAACAACCGGCTTCTAAATCAACACCCAATATATGATCAAAGCTAGGTGCTTGCTGAATTCTATGATTATAAAATTTATAATTTTTTCTTAATGAAATAACATCATACTCTTGTTTGGTACTTGAAGGCTTAATGTCATCAAAAGTACGAACATACATCTGCTTATCAAAAGACAATGGAATATTTTCATAAACTAACATGCCATCACGCTCAAAATGCCCCATATATAAATCAGCCTGTATTACCATCTTCTCTCCACGCATTAAGCGTTGTAAATTAAATGGCTTGGGCTTAATCGTAATGAATTGACTATCTCTGACCGTTTGTAATATCGCCAAATTATTATTATCTAATTTATAGAGTAGTTGAACATTATGAGGCTTTTTATAAAGCGGTAAATGATAGGCGTAAATGCTAGAGCCCTGAGTGACTAAAACCATACCATGAACGCCCATATACGCAGGGTCTAATGGCGGTAATTGTTTGACTTCATCCTCAGCAAAACTCACTTGACTTAATAAAAACAAAATACCAAATAACACTTTTTTCATAGAAAAATTCTCACTGTACATAGGTTGAAGGTATTTTTAGCAACCAAAATTTAAGATCCGATTTTTGCATTATAGTGTGTTTTCTAAAGCAAAAAAATCATATATAAGTAAAATTTTCAATTTATTTTTCTATTAAATTACTTGTTGGCTCGAAAATTTATGGGGTTTAATCATAAACATTATAAAATTATTTTAATTGGCATTATCTGTAAGTTTAGGTTTAATTATTCCTGTAATGAATTGACTAGCTTCAATATATCTTCATTGGGTTGTTTAATATTTAGCAATATTGACAGGGCTGATTTTTTTTGACCATGATGCATTAAGGCGACAGCATGAGTGAAAGCAACTTCGTTATGCAGCGGTTGTTGATCAAAAGCGTATTTTGAAAATATCAGTGCTTGTTTTTTTTGCTCGCTGTTTAAATAAAGCCAAGCGAGGTTATTCGCTACTAGCCAGTTTTGCTTTATAAAATTCAGATTTTCCGGAACATCTAAAAATGCTATTGCTGCGCTAGTATCAATTTTGGCTAACCATTGACTCAGTAGTGTACGAGCATGACTATCATTTGGCTGCACTGATAAGTAATATTTTCCTAATCGAATGACTTCTTTATAACTTCCCTTAGCTAGTAAAAAGTTAGATAGCTGAATAAGCCCAGACAAAGTGGGCTGCTCGGCAAAGTGTAAGGTAAAATGTTGTTGGGCTAGGGTATGGTCTTTTTTTAATAAAGCCAGTTGAGCTAATAACCAATTAAGGGCAGGTAGGGGCTCTGCATATTCTAATCGAGAAATTATAAAATCAGCTTTTTCGATTTGACCTAAAGATAATAAGGCACTTGCTTTTGCGTATTGCAGTTTACGGCGTTCATGGCCAACTTGTGTTTGTTGGTCGATAAAATTCAAAATATCGTCAAATCTTTGGGCTTTTTCTAGCAAGCTAATGACAAACAACAAATTATCGGTACTTGAATGTTTTTGTGAAAATCGACTGATTGCGTCTTTTAATTGCTCTTCCTTTTGCAATGTTAGCAATACCTGTAACCAAATATGCCAAACTTTATTTCCCCAGTTATGCTGCACAGTATCATCATGCAAATAACGATATAACTCTTCATAAGCACGAGCTTGTATCATCGCTTGGCCTAACTGCTGCAATATATGTTGATGTTCATATGTTAAATCAATTAACGCCTGTAGCATTGACCAGTCTGGCGTTGTGTTTGTCCTAAGATGTAATATTCCCGAAAATGCGCGGGCATGATTTGGTTTGATTGTTAGTACTTGCTTAAAATAAGCAATTGCCTGTTCAGCTTGATCTTTATTCGCCAGTTGATAGGCCTGAAACAATAACGACGGGATATTTTTTTTATCTACAGCGAGGGCCCGCTCATACCAACGCGTTGCTTTTTCTTTGTCATTATTTTTTTGATGTAACAAGGCTAAAATATTCATTGCCGCTAAGTTATTTGGTATTTTTTGTTGCCATTGTTGCGCTTGAAGTATCGCCTTGTTTAACTCGCCTTCATCCACTAAGGCCATAATGTAAGCAATAGCCGCAATATTACTGCCATCATTCTGTTCAAGCGCTTGCTCAGCAACTTTTTCAATCGCCAGTAGTCCCTGTTTATCGCCACTTTTAAGTTGTAGTATGCCCTGCTGTAATTTGAGTATAGGGTTGGTTAACGGCACAAATTGCATTTTGGCTAAAATATGTTGTGCCTTAGTATTGCTTGGTGCGTTGTTAGTGGTACTTAACAGCTCTGCAGCTAGCATATTACCCAGCGACAAGCCCATTTCATCAGAGAGTGTTAACCCCTCAAAATTGTCGACAGCTTCTTGTAAATAACCTAGCTTAACTTGTAATAAAGTTAATATTTTTTTAATTTGTTGATTGTCTGGCATAGCCTTAGCGGCTTTAGTTAAATGGTCATAGGCTTGTGATTCTTGTTGCAGTTTAAATGCTGAAACACCCGCAATTAAATAGTTAGCAGGTAAATCTAAATCATGTTGAATAGAGTTTTCAGCATGAAACTTAGCTCGCGGGTATTCTTTTTCCTCAAAGGCCAATAATGCTTGTAAATGATTAGCCAAAGGGTGGTTTTTATTCAACGTCAATAACTTAGTAACGTGATCTTGGGTTACTTCTAATTTAGATAATTGCAGTGCCGTTACCGCTAGTAGAAAATGAATATGATAAGCGTGAGGTTGCAGCGTCAGGTAATGAGCAAAGGCCGTATAGGCGCCATCAAAATTTTTCTCTGAAAAAAGTATTTGAGCTTTTAATAAATATCCGTCGACATAATTGGGCGCAAGAGTTAATAATTGCGCTATTAATTCCAGTGCTCGCTGGGGTGATGTATCTGCCTGGGTATATGCTTGCGTGAATATGCCTAACGAAGAAGTTTTATTTTGTGATAATTCCGTTACTATGGCTAACAGATCACCCGCCCGTTGTTGCTGGCCAGTTTTATGTAAAACTAACACTTCATAGAGAGACAACTCAATTGCAAGCTCAGGGCGTTTTTTTCGATAGCGTTCAATTACACTCAGCAAAGGCTGGAACTTGTGTTGATGAAACAGCGCGCGACTATATAAGCCAATAGACAAAGTTAAGTTCACATCGCCAGCAACCGCTTGCGCTAAAAAACGCTCAGCTTGTGGCATATCACCTAAACCTAAATAACTTTGCCCTAACAGTAAACGAACTTCACCCTCACTCTCACCCTTAGTATCGGCTGAATTTTCATCTTGTTGACTGAGGGCATTATTAAGATAAATAATGGCCTCAGACCACTGTTTTTCTGCCAGTGAGCTTTTCGCTAAAGTAACTAACTCAGTCGTCGACTTACTTGGTGTACAAGCACTCAGCAGTAATAAGCTAAAGGTGAGCAATAATAATGGTACTGACAATATTATGGGTGACTTGCTCATTGATTATTTCCTATCGCTGCTAAATTGATATCGTGCTTTGCCCGTTAGCTTACTCAGCTTACTTATTTTGTTCAACTAACTCGGCTTCTTTTGCTGTATCAGTTGTATCTACTTTTTCGGCGCTAGTAACGTCGCTATTAGTAGCTGTTTGCGCGGATAATTTTTTGAGTTCAATAATGACTTTATCGCTAATATCAATAGCATTATCAACCCATAAAAGTGAAGCGTTATATACGCGCACTATAGATGCTTTTTGTTGTTTGGCAATGCTAGAAACAATAGGTTGAATATCGTCTTTAAATTGTTGTAATAATTGTTCTTGATACTGTTTTGACTTTTCTTGGGCGTTGTTTTGCGCAACTAGCATGGTTTGTTTAGCTTTAATCACGAGTGCTTGAAATTCTTGTTGTTGCTTGGTTGTAGAGCCAGAAATTTTCTCTTTTTCTGTTTGTACTTTTTTTTCAATACTTTCTTTAAAGGTTAAGAGATGTTGTTGTAATGCGGTATTCACTTCATCTAGTTTTGTGCTCATTAGGGTATCACGGCCAACGGCTTTGGCAACAATACTCAGATCGACCACGAGTACTTTATCTTGGCTTTGTTCAGAGCAAGCTAAGAGACCACTCATTAATGATGCTGTTACTATATATTTTAGAACGCTATGCATGACTTATTCCTGTTAATAAATTTTTTATAATAAAGTGAGGAAAATAAAGCAGATAACGGCAAGCCCTTTATCTGCTTTATTTTTATTAGCAAATGAGTGGCGAAAGTGAGTCTAGAGCAGACTTGTTACTTACTGAAGTATTGCTACGGCGATAAAGCAGCGCGCCACCAGCTAATAAAAATAGCAAGAGTGTGGTCGGCTCTGGTACATCGGTAGGGTCAAGTATTATGCCATTATAACTAAGCGCTAACTGCCAACTGTTATCTGCACCTTGAAACCAGTTCGTAGCCCAACCGTCGATTAACGCGATAGTCCAATCGGCTAAATTTATCGCTTGACTGTTTTCATCAAGCACATCACCACTAATGTTTAAGAAGTTAAAGCTTTCGCCCAGTAGCTCGCTTATGTCTAAACCATCAAGAAAGTCAAAGCTAATGGTAAAGGCGCTCAGTAAGGTTAAGTTACCAAGTATATTAATGGTATCAAAGTCAAAACCACCACCTACGGCACTGGCAACTTCCATGGTTAAGTCAACATTGTCCCACGTAGTATCGCCATTAAAGGTTAAGGTGCCGGGGCTGTTGCCCGGGTTAACTTGTGTACCATCAAGTAGGGTTTCACCGGTGAAAGTACCCGAGCCAGACAAGTTACCTGTCATGGTTAGTACTTGCTCGTTAGCAATGTTTATTAAGCCGTTATTAACTACTAAACCTGCAAGTAAGGTATCATTTTTGAAAGTCATGGTGCCAGTTTGTTGATTATTTAATATGCCATCTTCAGTTTGGCTAAAAGATGCCGTAACACCACCACTATCGAAGGTTCTTTGGTTAATAAATAAGCCCTTGTTAACAAAATTTCTGACGTTATAAAATTTTTCTTGATTATCAAACACACCATTATTGGTTACTTGCCCATCATTGTAAAAATAACCATTTTTACTAACATTGAAAGTCCCCAAGTTATTGAGCACACCTGATGTTCTATTCCAGAATAGGTCGTTACTATTAATGGTTCCTTGATTGTTAATATTGCCATAGTTATTGAAGTTATTAATATTCATGGTGGCGCTATTTTCAATAATACCATTACTGCTATTGATACCCGTCCCCAAAATAGTAACTACCGCGCTAGGTAATACAATAGAATTGCCGGCTTTTTCTGCTTCAAGGCCGTTTAAGGAAATTATATCTTTATTACTAAAATCACCGTTATTATTAAATTGACCTTTTATCGTTAAGGCATTCATATTTAGCATGCTGCCATCAGACGAGTTATTAAAGTTATTGGTCGACATTAAGCCTCTATTGATTATTTCCCCTTGGTTGTCCATATTACGAGTTCGAAAATCGCCGCCATAAAGATTTGCTAATGTTGCTTTCTCTTTATTAATGAAGTCGCTATTTTCTTGCTCAAATTCGCCATAATTTATAAGGGTGCCAGCATTCTCAGTACTGCCGTTGCCAAAGTACTTACCCTCGTTGAACAAGCTTCCGGTATCTGTTATATCAATAACGCCATCATTTTCAATGTTACCTTTATTTACTAGCTGACCTGCTAATAAAATATTACCGGTACTTTTATTTTGTAATAACGCATCGGCGGTGGCATTTTCAACATATCCGGTTTCATTAATGTTAAAAGTGCCGCTATTTTCAATAATCGCCGCGGTGTTATTGAGCGATTGATTAGTCATAACACCGTCATTTTTGATTGTGCTTCCTTGCTCGTTAACTAAATAAACATGATTAGTTAATGTGCCTTGGTTATGTAACGTGCCGCCTGATTTATTGCGGTATTCACCTTCGTTGATTAAATTAGCTTGCGCTTTATTAATAAACATACCTTGGTTGGTTACTAAATTATGATTAGTAAAGGTTTGCAACGTTTCCATGCTTTTCTTATTTATAACTACGCCTTTATTGACAAAAGCACCATCAATTTTAAATTTCTCTTCGTTCGTGATTACACCTGAAGCATAGTTAATACTTTCACCAATAATATCTACTAGGCCATTTGTAGTGGTATAAATAGGAGTTGACTGCTCTGTGTAACCCGAAATCCATTTCGCCTTAGTATTAGTGAAGTTACCACTATTTTTAAAGCTATTATCGATGAGTAAAAGCCTGCCGTTGATAAATTCAGAGTTCTCACGATTATCTAGGTTATTAACTAACATATATCCATCGTTAGTGAACTTGCCGCCGTTATTAATAACTTTACTATCTTTAGCGGTAGCCCATATTGAACCGAGGTGAGAATTAAATAATTCGCCATCTCTTTCTATACGTATTTCAGCATTAGCTACTTTTAACTGAATAACGCCATTATTAATAATTTTCCCACCGGCTCTTGCTTGTAATGAGTTATACCTTAATTGCTCTTGAGTACGATTATAAGCAAGGCCTTCTATGTGGCCATTATTAATAAATTCAGCACCGGCTCCTCCAACATATATTTGTTCGTAATTTTTCATCGTCGCGTTATTAGTGACGGTTACTCCGGAACTACCGATGCTGGGAAAAATGCTTATTGGGGCATAGTTTACGTAATCTTCATTGAACGTTTTATCCTCCATCAGAAATAAATCTTTCGGTGTTATGGAATTAACCTTAGCGACTATAGTGGAGGCTGCAGTTTGATTTTCGGTTACTTCATCAGACATTAATGTCCAACTTTTCGAGTGCAATTCGGCAGGTGTTTCAAGTAAATTTTCATCCGCTTTAAATACCGGTTTTCCCTTCTTTTTAATTCCAAAAGCATCAACGGTATAACTTAGTGCGTTAACCTCTATCGAGCTAGAAAATAATAATCCTGCGCTGCTGGTAATGCTATTTACCAACTGGTATTTAGTCGAAAAATTTAAATGGCTATATTGACCTTCGGGTATTAATAACTTTATTTCTTCCCCTGCGATAAATTCGTAATTTTTAAAACGGTCATTACTTATATACATAGGATTAGGGTTGTCAGGGTTGCTAAAGTCGGTAGGTTTATTTGGATCGTAAGCTGGGTTTAGCACCATTTCAGAGGCGGTAAGTACTGCGACTACTTTCGATTCAACTTTTAAGTCTTGGGTAAAAGCCATTGCCGTAACAAGATCAACGTCTAGTAGATCGAACTTAGCTGTTAAACCGGGTATAGGTGAGCCGCCCTTAAACCTGATAGTTCCACCAGAAGCTTTAGTAATAATGTTATCTAAATCAATTTCTAGCTCAATAAAAGGGGTGTCTAACGGATCTATAATACTGCTAGTAAAAGTGCCTGTTGCCTTTTGATTTTTATCTCTTCGTGAATTAACAATATCTTCTATAATTTCCGACCTAAAACTTGGTGTACCAAAAGTTAGTTTTATTGCCCCATCACCAAACTCCAAAGCCGTACCCGTTGCCGATTTAGCTAATTTTTCTTTAGTAAGGCCATATATCGGAATACTTAATTCACTATCGGTACCTGCCGTTAGGTCCATTATATTAGACGACTTGCTAACATTTAAATTAACTATATTACCACCAACACATTGACTGGCAGCACAAGCTTTAGCACTAAGGCTGCCTTGTATGCTGGTGTTCATATCGAGTTTAAAATAAGCCGATTTTGGGTTCACTACGGTAATACCTGCATCACTATCAAAAATTGCGCTAGTAGCAACCGAGTAGGTAAAGCCTTTATTAATTTCTGTTGGTAGAAAAATTTCAACGTCAACAGGCGATGTTAAACTAAATTCACCACCATTAAACCCCGCGGTATATTTTGTTGAAATCTCACCCGAGGTTCCCCCCCACACTTTAGCTCCCCAATCACCGAACAGTCCTAAATCAGCAATACCGCCGACCTTAAATTGTTTATTCCAATTAAGATTAAATAGTTCTGCGGATATATCTAGATTTGAAACAACCTCACCATTGTCATCAAATTTGTGCCATAAACTTTGTGTTTCTGAGGTGTACTCTATGGTCGTTTTTTCAGCCCATACTGAATTTGAAGCTATTAAGCCTGATACTGGTACCAATATCGCTAAAGCAGAATATAACGCACAAGCAATTTTGTTTTTCTTGAACGAGGTAGCCGTCATGTGATTAATCCTTTAATAATGTAGTTATTATTTTGAAAACATGTATTAATATGAGCAATATTTTATTAGGGTTTTTCAATAATAAATATCACATTTGTCGCAACTTTATGACTCATTTGTCGCATATAGGTTAGATGAGTAAAGTTATTTAATTTTATGATTTTTAAGTGTTTTTATGAGTTGTGCTGTCTATGAACAACACGATAGAATGGGTAAATTAAAACATAACTATATTTTGTCAGCATTTTTATCATCATTGAAAAGGAGGACGTTGTGTTAAAGGGATTATTGTTTTTAGGCATGATGATGGTTGCTCAGCTAGGGCATACGCAAGTTGTTATTGATGAACGCTTTCAACGCGCAGAAATCAATCATCACATTAGTGTTTATGCACCCCAAAAAGTGACTACAGTAACGAAAGAAAATGCCATAACGCTGTTTCAATTAGAAAATGCTTTTATACAAAATAAAGCTAATTCGGTCATGCTTGATAGTAATAGCTATGGTTATTGGCTGAAAGGAAAAATTTCCGTTCAGCAAAACGCTCCTAAAACTCTAATACTAAAGCTACATTATAGCCATTTAGGTAATTCAATCCTTTTTCTCAAACAGCAAAATGGCCGTATTACGAAAAAGCACTTTTATAGAGGCAATAGCCCTGAAAAAAAACATACTCAATTAGTGGATACTGACACCGCATTTACTCTTAATATAGAAAATACAGCCGCAGAATTTTTACTATTTATTCGCCCGCAAGGTACTTCTTATAACGTTTATAATGTGCATGTAACATTGCAAACCTTTCAACAATATGATGCCGAAAAATATGCCGATACCGCTTTTATTGCCCTTGTTTTTGGTTTTATTCTCGCTATGTTTTTATATAACTTTGTTTTGTATTTATATGTGGGTTATAAGCCTTATGTTTATTATTGTGGCTATTTAGCGGCTCTTTTTTCATTAGATTATGTCGCTACAGGCTTTGGCTATACCGGCATTGTTAATTTCTCTACTTCAACCAACGTTTTTCTGATGTCGGCTTCGCCAAGTTTTGCTTATTTGTTTCTGGTTTTATTTGGCAGGAATATTCTTAACTTATCGTCGGTATACCCTCGAATGGATAAGTTTTTCAAAGTGGCTCAATGGTTATGCCCAATAAGTGTATTGATGGTTTTTACCTCTTTTGATTCAATTAATACACTTTTACTTTATAGCCAATTAACCGCCACCGCTTTGTTAGCCATTACCGCGTATAAAGTACATTGTAAGGCTAAGTTACCAGGCGCGTTGTTTTTTAGCATATCATTCATTTTTATTGTGGCGGGCTCTCTGGTGCATTTATCGATGGAAATATGGCCATTAGAAGAGTATATAAGCTCGCCCGAAACGTATAAAGTTTATCGTTGGCTTGAACAAAAAGCGTTTCATGTTTTTACTATGGTAGAAATGATTTTTCTGTCACTCGCTTTAGCTTCTTTTATTCGCCAAGCTGAATTTGATAAACAACAAGCACAAGCCGAAAAATTAACCTTGGTGACACAAACCTTAGAGTTAAAAAGCCAATACTCTAGCCAATTGGAAACTGAAGTAAAATTACGTACTTATGAATTAGCGCAACGTAATATTGAATTGAAAAAGTTACAAGAAATACGAGATAAATTTTTTGCGCAAATGACCCATGAATTTCGTTCGCCACTTACCTTAGCTATTGCCCCCTTATCTGAAATTAGACAAGGAAAGTATGGTAAATTGGGTGAAGCATTTGACAGTACTTTGGCTCTAATAGAACGAAACACCTTGAAAATGTTAACACTGGTTAATGCAATGCTAGATCTAGTTCGGCATAATCAATATGGCTTCACGCCCGTAAACAGTCAGGTAAATATAGACTTATCACTCGAAAAAATAGTTAATAACTATGCATTTTTAGCAAACAACAAAAACATAAGTTTTAGTTTAGATAAAGTGGCGGCAAAAAATACCGAGATATGGTTTGATCAACACCATTTCGACGGTATTTTTAATAACTTAGTGTCTAATGCCTTTAAACATACCCCGAACAAAGGGCAGATCACCTTAAGCTATCGCTTGGTTAATAACGTTTTGACGGTAGAGCTATTTAATTCTGGAAGTTTTATTAACGCAGAGCAACAACAATATATTTTTGAATATTTGTATAAAAATAAAGGTGCTACAGGAAAAGACAATGAAAATTCTGGCATTGGTTTGTCTTACGTTAAAGAGTTGGTTGATTTGTATAAAGGTAATGTTGTTGTAGAAAGTGATAAACAACGAGGCACAAAATTTGTTGTACAGTTACCGCTAGAAAACCAGCAACTTGCTTACACACAAGATGAAAGCAGTTTATTTGTTTTTGATGATGTGAACAACATTACAACCGTAAATAGTGAATTTTGTCAGGGCGAAGCAGCAGAAAGCTGTTTATTAGATAAAACCCAAGTGCTATTAATAGATGATAATAAAGAGTTACTCACTTACTTAAGTAACATGTTAACGGAAGCTAATTATCAAGTATTAACGGCTGAAGATGGCGAACAAGGATATAATGCGTGTGTGCAATATTCGCCCGACATAATCATATCAGACGTGGTGATGCCTAACGTTTCAGGGCTTGAGTTTGTTCAGAAAATTCGCGCTAACGACAGCCTTAAACACCTACCTATTATTTTACTAAGCACTCAAAATGATAAGGTTGAGCAAGTCTCGGGTATCAATCAAGGTGCCGATGATTATTTAACTAAGCCTTTTATCCCTAGTGAGTTACTGGCTAGGCTGCGACGTATTATTGAACAACGGGGTATTCTTAAGCAAAAATTATTACAAGATACTAACCTTAAAAACAACTTTGTTGTACCTGTTAGAAATAATGCTAAAGCAAGTGATAAAGCTGATATTAAAGCTAAGGCACTAGCATTTATTTATCAACACGCGTCTGATGCTAACTTTACGGTTGAGCGTTTAGCTAAATTACTTTTTTTAAGCCGTAGCACATTACACCGACAGTTAACTGAATATCATGGTATCACCCCAAATAGATTGATTTTAAATTCGCGATTATCTATTGCGGCAGAATTATTAAAAACAGATTATAAAGATGAAATATTAGTCAATGTTGCTTATGCGGTAGGCTTTAATAGCCAATCATATTTTTCTAAAAAGTTTAGTGAAAAATATAAAATGAGCCCTAAAAAATGGCAGCAGCAAAAGCAACATAATACTGAGTTAGTTTAACTATTCGTTGTTACTTCAAGCTTAACTAGATGTATATTTGAAATACAGTGATAGAACTATATTATTTCAAAGGCTTGTATTGATAATGATTCTCATTTAAGGTAAGGTGTTGGCAAATAAAATATGAATAGTAAGCCGTAATTCATGAAACCCCTCACGATTAGTGCGCTTTTCACCAACTATCAAAAAGAAATCCAAATATTCTTAAATAAAAGAACCAACTGCAAGCATACCGCAGAAGATCTTACCCAGGAAGTGTATTTGAGCTTAATGAAAAAACAAATATCACCTCAAAATAACATTCTTAACATCAGGGCTTATTTATATAAAACGGCTAAAAATATTGCCATAAACCATCAAATAGCGGAACAACGTCGTAAAATTTTATGGCAAGCGGCTAATGAGCCAAGAGAAATAAATAACACTATTACACCCGAGCGAGTGATTGGTGATACTCAAAAACTACACATGCTAAATAATGCCTTAGCGGAGTTGCCGCCACTTACCCAACAAATTTTCACTTTAACTCGAATAAACGGTATGAAACAAAAAGATGTAGCCGAGAAACTAGGTATCCATATAACAACCGTGGAAAAAAATCTCTCTAAAGCGGTTCGGCATTGTTATGCTAGCGTGATAGATATGAACATTGAGAAGTAGTTATGCCAAGTCCTGAACATAACCTAAAAGTAAAAAAAAATTATCCATCAACTATGGGATCCAATGTACCTTCAAATAAAGCATTAAAGCTTGAAGCAATAGATTTGTTGACGCAACTTAACACATGCACTTTTGATACATTAACGGCGAAAAAAATAGAATTACACCTATTGCAGTGGCAAAATAAATCAGTACAACATCAGCAAGCGTGGCTAGCTGCAGAAGAGATGTGGCAGTTAATGGCTGATATCAAACCAATCGCTGCTACAGCAAATATAACCGCAGACATTACAACAGATAATAAAAACATAACACAGAAAAAATACTGGCCTAAATATCTTGTGCCTAGTAGCATTGCTGCAAGTTTAGTTTTGGCTTTAACTTTATCAAACGTATTTAGTGTTAACTCCCAAACAAATATTGCGGCACTACCACAAAATGAAATTGAACATGTGATAGAAAAACAATACAGAAACCAATGGCAAGCACAACATAGAGTGCTGTTACCTGATAACTCAGTCGTTCATCTAAATTTTAACTCGGCCATTAAAATTAGTTTTAGCGATTCTGTTCGACAGATAGAATTACTAAAGGGCGAAGCCTTTTTTAAAGTTGCTAAAAATCCGAAAAGACCGTTTATCGTCAAAACAGGTAACAGTACCGCTTCGGCATTAGGAACTGAGTTTATTGTTCGCCGACAAAGTGATAACTCCTCGTTAATTACCGTCACTGAAGGTGTGGTAAAAGTTGCATTATCTCCTGAGCAGCAATCATCAAAACAAAAAACAACTGATTGTTCAACAACACAAAATAGCATTATATTAACGGCGAATGAGTCGGTTACATCATCAAATAAAAAAATAGGAAAAATACAAAAAATAGCATCAAATAACATCGGTTCTTGGCACCGCGGTGTCCTTATTTTTAAAGACACACCATTACAAAAAGTATTAGCAGAGATAGACCGTTATACCGCCTATGATATTACGGCTAACCTTGGTTATCGGTATAAAGAAAAAATAACAGGTACATTTTTTATTAAGCGCTTAGATCAGGAGTTAAGTGCCTTAATTACCAGTTTAAACCTTACTGTTGTTAATAATAAAAATGGTGAACTAGTGCTAGGATTACCAAGGCCAAAACTTACAACATATACCCCATAGTTTGTAGCAAAGTTAATGTTAAAGCTTTGCATTGCGAAATCCACCTGATCACAATCGATAGTTTCACTGGAGAGAAAATTTTTTAAAATATAAAAATTATTCGTCGGGTTTTAACGCCCTACAATTGTCTTAATTATTAATAGTAATAAGTATCATTAACATTTAAGCATTAAGGCAATAATATCTAATGGACAAAGCAGTTCTAACAAGAAAACTAACCAATCTACATTCAAGAAAAAAATCAATAACAAAAATTAGCAAAGTAGCATTAAGCGTTGTAACCGCACTGTTGTTATCAACAACCGCTATACCGCTAACACCAGCATATGCCGCTGATACTAAAATAGCATTTAACCAAACCTTTAATATTAAACTACCTGCCGGTAGTTTAGCGAATGCTATTACTGAGTTATCTATTCAAACGGAAGTGCAAATTTTAGTTGCAAGTGAATTAATTAAAGATGAACAAGTTTCAGCATTTAATGGTCAATATAGTGCTGACACTGCGTTAACAGAACTGGTTAAAAATACTGGACTATTGGTAAAGCGTTCAGGCAATAATGCCTTAACGTTAGTGACAGCATCAAATCCGTTAGCAGCAACAAACTCTGCTGCTGCAGAGGTAGAAACTATTGAGGTTCATGGTCGTTATACTACCACTGAGCTTAATAATGCGACTGGCTTAGTAATGTCGTTACGTGAAACCCCACAATCGGTGAGTATAATTACCGAGCAAATGATACAAGATAAAGCGCTTGTCGATATGGCATCGGTACTTAAGCATACTCCAGGTGTAGCCATGGTAGGTGATGCCTCAGAAGATTACTTAATTTATGTCCGCGGTTTTGTATTGGATGCGAGTGTGCAAGTTGACGGCATGATCACTACGACAGCGAACTCTGCGTATTCTGGCTCACTTAGTCAGGGGATTGACCCCGTCATTGCCCAACGTATTGAAGTTTTAAAGGGAGCCGCAGGTATTTTAAGTGGTCTTGGTGAGCCTTCAGCAACCGTGAATATGGTTCGTAAACGTCCCACAGAAGAATTTAATTTATCCATGTTAGCCAGTGTTGGTAGTTGGGATAATTATCGCGGTGAATTAGATGTGTCAGGCACGATAAGTGAGAGTGGAGATACTCGCGGACGATTTGTTACTGCCTATCAGCAAAACGACTATTTTCTCGATAGGTACGGGAAAGAAAAAAGTGTGCTTTACGGTATTATTGAATCTGATCTCACAGATTCAACCAAAGTAAGTTTAGCTATTGACCATATAAATTCCAAAAGCCAAGGTGTCTATAACTATAACTCTAACCCAGCATTTTATACAGATGGCACCCCTATCGACTTAGACACTTCATTTTCTACTGGACAAGAATGGGCATATAGGAATGTTGAAGAAACAAGTATTATGCCAGAAATTGAACATTACTTTGATAATGGTTGGCTGATAAAAGCATCGTATCGCTATGCTGATGGTGCAATTGACGTACTAAATGCATCTTTGGGTGACTATGTTGATAAAGAAACCGGTAACTTTGTTGGAGCTTGGGGTCCTGGTGATGCAGGCCATTCTGATCGTGAATCAGAAACAGAAAGTTTTAATATTTTTACTACCGGAGAATTTTCCTTATTCGGCGCCTATCATGAATTAGTTGTCGGCTTTAACTATGGTAGCAATGAATTTTTAATTGACAGTACTTATGAAGATATGCCGATAGTAAATATTAATGACTACTTAGTGCCTGCACCAGTTTTTGATGCTAATTCTGATAATGATATATATAAGGATAGTCAAGAACAAACTGGCTTTTATGGTACCGTGAGATTTAGTTTAGGAGAGGCCACTAAGCTAATGCTGGGTGGGCGTGTGAGTAGCTGGGATTTTGAATCAAAAGATATGCTTGGCGTAGAAGAAACAGTAACCTACAGTGATGAAAACATAGTGACGCCTTATGTAGGTATAGTCCATGACATTAATGATTTCACTTCAGTTTATGCCAGCCATACAGGAATTTTCTTACCTGTAACCAATTTCGGTGCTGATGGTCAAATACTTGAGCCGACAGAAGGCACCAATACTGAGGCGGGTGTGAAGTTAGCCTTTTTTGATGATGAATTAAATATTTCAGCGGCAATATATCAATCACAAAAAGATAATGTTGCTGAGTGGGTTGATCTTCCTAAGTTACCTAATGGTCAGTGGGTGTATGAGAGTATTGATGGCGTGAAAACCGATGGTTATGAAATCGAAATTTCAGGGGCAATAACTCCCAACTGGAATATAGCAGGCGGTTATACTCATAATACGGCCGAAGACAAAGATGGTAACGCAAGAGATACCGGCATTCCTAGCGAGTTATTTAAATTAACCACTAATTATGACTTCACTAAATACTTACCAGGGCTCACTATCGGTGGCAGTATTCGCTGGCAAAGTAAGTCTTATTATAACGATAGCATTTCTTTAAGCGATGATGATATTCCATATACTGATAGCCAGCCTGCCTATTCTTTAGTTGATTTAATGGCCAGATATGAACTAACGGAGCAGCTTGTACTGGGTATTAATTTCAATAACATTTTGGACGAAGAGTATAAGCGTTCTTTATGGGGTTATACCGATAAAGGTGAACCTAGAAGCTTTACTGCTTCAATTCGTTGGAGTATGTAAATATTACTCATGCCCTATAGGGTATGAGTAATTTATTAAACAATGGTTAGTTTAACCATTGTTTAATAGTCTTTGCTACTAAAAATACAAGCTAATAGATTTCCTACTATCACATTGAATTGGTATTTATGTACTTTATCTTCAGAACTATTTTGCGTTTATTGCCAGATTCTGAATATGAATAGCAGTATTTAATACCAATAATTTAAGTCGTTATTACTATTTTTATCGGGTTTTTAGCGATGAAAATTGTCTTATTATTTGAAATGGAAATTTAAAAGTCTTTAAAAAGCATCATTTATCCACACCCTTTATGAGTCTTTACATTAACTATAATAAACTGAGCTCTCACTTGAATTTAACGTTACTAAAATGGCTACCAATAACTTTACTTTTGGTGTCATATTCTGTTTTTTCTGAAGATAATATTAATAATAACTCAGCAACATACACTAAAAAAAATTACGCGCTTCATTATTCTAATACCACCCCAACACTTGACGGTATATTAGACGAAACAGTCTGGCAACAAGCCACTATTATTGAATTGAAGTATCAAAATGAACCTATTTATAACGCTTTAGCACCGGTAAAAACGATTGCTTACTTATATCAAGATGACACTAGTTTACATATTGCTATTAAAGCATTTGATCCTGAGCCAAATAAGGTCATAGCCAATTTACGTGAACATGATAATATTTTTAAAGATGATAATGTCGGTATTATTATTGACACTTATAACGATAAAAGATCAGCCTTTGGCTTTTTTGTTAATCCATTAGGCGCTCAAGCTGATATGACAAAAAAGGAGACCGATGATAGTGATGAAGCGGAAGATTATTCTTGGAACGCTATTTGGTATAGTGCTGGTAAAGTGACTGACCAAGGTTATGTGATCGAAATGAGCATACCTTTTCATGCGCTTCGCTTTCCTGATACAGGCAAAGCGCTCACCTGGAATATCGCCATTGAGCGTAACTACCCTAGAGATAACCTAGTAGAGATTGCTAATTATCAGCAAGATCACAACCGAAAATGCATTATTTGCCAATATGAATCAATTGTAGGTTTTACTAACATCAAAACCAGTAAGAACGTACAACTAACCCCTACGCTAACGTTAGGCCGAACGGATATTAAAAATATTCCTGATAGTTTTGAAAACAGCCTGCATGGTGAACGTTGGCAAGAAGGTAGTGTTAATAAAGATATTGGGCTTGATTTACGTTGGGGAATAAACAAAAACTTACTGTTAAATGCCACTATTAACCCAGACTTTTCTCAGGTAGAGGCAGATGATGCCCAGCTAGCGATTAATACTACTTATGCCCTTTATTATGAAGAGAAACGGCCATTTTTTGTTGAAGGTGCTGACTATTTTACCACGCCATTATTTAATTTTGTTCATACTCGAAATATTGCCGACCCTGATTATGGATTAAAAGTTACGGGTAAAACCAATGAACACCTCTATGGGGTAATGTCGACAAATGACAACCAAACCAGTTTTTTAATTCCTAGTAATCAGGGCTCACAATTAGCAAAAACAAATTTAAAAAGTAAAGCGACAATAGCGAGATATCGCTTAGATATGGGTAAGCTCAATAATATAGGAGCGCTAGTAACAAGTAGAACTGCTAAGGGCTATTATAATCGTTTAGTGTCGGTAGATGGCTCGTATTGGTTTAATAATAAGAGCAGTGTTAATTATCAAGTAGCGAGCAGTAACAGCAAAAACCCTAAACAAGTACAGCAAGACTTTACATTAAAAGAAACGCAATCAGGGCAAGCTTATCGACTTAACTTTGATTATCGCAGTAAAGATTTAGGTCTATTTGCTGATATTGAAAGGGTTGATGCTGACTTTCGCGCTGATCTAGGTTTTAAGTCAATGGTAAATTATCAAAGTATTAGTTTGGGCAGCAATAAAGAGTGGTTTGTTAATGAACAGACTTGGTTATCAATATTATCAATGAATCAATTTGCGATATCAGTTGATTGGGATAAAAGTTGGGATTTAGACCATAATCTATTAGAAGAAGAATGGGAGTTTTCCGCCATACTAGAAGGTGAAATGCAATCTGTTATTGAGCTAGGAACACTATCTCGTAATAGTTTATATCAAACAAAGTACTATGAAGAAAAGCAGCTCACTTTTTGGATGGAGCTGACCCCAATCTCAAATATTACTGTCTCTAGTTTTATTAAATATGGCGACCAAATTGATTTTAGTAATGAGCAATTAGGTACACGTTTTAAAATAGCGAGCCAAATCAACTGGCAAATAAATAAAAATATGCAACTTGAAGCCGAGTACGACTATTCTTATTTAGAGGTTGATGATGGGGAGTTATATAATGCTAGGGTAATAGATTCTAAATTTATATGGCAATTTAATAGTCGACAGCAATTACGCTTTATTGTGCAATATACTCAGCTTAATCAAGATCGCTCTTTATATAAAAACCCTGAATATATTAATGATAAAGACGAGTATTTAACGACGCAGTTACTCTACTCTTACACGATAAACCCGCAAACTCTCTTCTATTTAGGTTATGCCGACAACGGCTTTGAAGAAGATAACCAGCAATTTATTCGTACTGACAGAACCGTGTTTGCAAAATTTAGCTATGCCTATGAATATAAATAAGGCTGGCGTTTAGCCAACCATAATTGTTGTTAGATACGACAACCAATAGACACCCGTGCTGTCGAATATTGGAAAATGTTTGCCATCGTTAACTGATTTATAAACAGCCAATTGAGATTAACCCTAATATTATGAATAAACAACTAACTGACATTATGCAAAAGGAAAGCTTTGTCGTCTTATCACGTGCTTTGGCGGCTATTATCGGCGGCTATGTGCTGACCAATTTATCTGCCATTTTATTGTCTTATCTTCTACCTAGCCAATCATCATCAAACGTAATGACGGGTATGGTTGTCAGTTATGCCATCTATGCCGGTATAGTTATTTGGGTTTATTCTGTTAAATCATTACAGCATGTTTGGCGATGTTTGCTCATTACCATTACGATTTGCGCAGTAATCACCACCCTATTAATGCCTGAGGGAATATTTTGAATACCAACACACAAGGAAACTTTCGCCAGTCAATGAAATGGCTGCACACCTGGGCCGGTATCGCTGTCGCTATTATATTATATTTTATGTTTGTTACTGGCTCGGCAGGGTATTTCAACGACGAAATTACTTACTGGATGCAGCCAGAAACGCCAACTGTAAATAATGGCATAGATCAGCAGAGCATGATGGTGCTGGCTGAAAAACGTTTGGCTAAAGTTGCCCCCAATGCCACACAATGGTGGGTAAACTTCCCCATAGGCCGAGAATATGCTTTAAGTATTTGGTGGCCGGAAAAAACCAAGATAGATGCCGATAATGATGGCAAAATGGATGACGAATGGCATGACGAAGTACTTGATTTACGTACCGGAGAGCCAATAGCTGTTAGAAAAACAGGTGGTGGCAATACCTTGTATTACATGCACTATGCTTTGCACTATATTCCTAGTGTCTTAGGGTATTGGCTCACCAGTTTATGCGCTATGTTTATGTTGATAGGGTTAATTACCGGCATTGTTATTCATAAACAAATATTTAAAGACTTTTTTACTTTCAGAGCCGGTAAAAAACAACACTCTTGGCGTGATATGCACAATGTGCTCAGTGTACTGCCGCTGCCTTTTCATATTATGATCACCTATAGTGGTTTATTATTTTTAATGTTCACAACGATGCCAGGTGTATTAACCGCTTCGTATGGCCCCGGTGAAGAAAATAGAGATCGTTTTTACGATGCCATTTATATCCAAGACGCGGTACATAAAGATACTGTAGGTATTGCTGCTAATAACATTAGCCTTAGTAGTGTTTTTCCTGATGTGGAGCAACGCTGGGGTAAAGGTCAAGTTTCTTATATTGGTATTGAAAACCGTGGTGATATCAACGCCCATATTGAGTTAGGTGAGGTTGGTTATGATGGTCTAGAAAGTGGTCGTAGCCTAACCTATAACGCGGTCAATGGTGACTTACAGCACGCTAGTCATGGTAGTAAGTCCTCAAGTGCAGCGATGACATTTTATAACATTATGACAATGTTGCATGAGGGATCGTTTTCAGGGCCTCTTTTACGTTGGTTGTACTTTATCTCGGGTTTAATGGGGGCAGGGATGATTGCTACCGGCATGATTTTATGGGCCAGTAAACGACGAGAACGAGCAGATAAAAAAGGTTTTGCTAGTAACGGCTTGATTTTAATTGAACGTTTAAATGTTGGTACTATTGTTGGCTTACTTATTGGCATCGCTACCTATTTTTGGGCGAACAGACTTTTGCCGGTAAATTTTGCTGAGCGAGAAAATTGGGAAATACACAGTTTATTTATTAGTTGGGCCGCTACGTTAGCTTACCCTTACATGGTTGCTCATAAGCGCTCTATAAATAAAATATGGGTTGATCAACTTACTATTGCCGCGGTACTTTATGGCTTATTGCCGGTGCTTAATTTTCTCACTACTAATGTACACCTTGGTAATACCTTGTTAAGCGGTAATTGGGTCTTGGCAGGTTTTGATTTAACCATGTTAGTTTTTTCTGTGTGCTTTGCTTTTTCTGCCTATCGAATGCTTGCTAAGGAAAAAAAAGTCATGGCAACTTTAAATACGTCAAACGTAAAAAATAGTAAAATGGCACGGAATAATACAATAACGACCGACAAACAAGTAATATTGCCCATTGAGAAGGTGGAGTTATGATAGTTTTATCTTATTTGTTAATTTTTATTGGCTGTGTCGCATTAAGTTTGTCAATGAAACGTCATTTCAAACAGTGTTATCCGCAAAGAAGAATGCCCTCATTAAAAAATCTTTTTATCTTTCGAATAATCGGTTTTACCTATTTATTATTATCAACTAGTATTTTCATTGTCGAACAAGGCTGGGGTATTGGTTTGGTACTTTGGTTTGGATTATTAACTATAGTCGCTTTTCTACAATCATTGCTGTTAACTTATAAACCACAATGGATCATGCCTATTGGCTTTATAGGTTTGGTTGGTGCGGTGAGTTATACAAATATCTCTTTGTAAAGCGGATATGGGTATTTGACTTAGTATAGATCTCCAATAATATCGTTCTTTCAATCCGAACAGCTAAGTATTCTCAACCAAGCGCTCGACGTTTTAGCCATAAATAAATGCCAGATAAAATAAAAAAGCATGGCAGTAAACTGATGTGTAACCAGAGTATTTTAACGGGCCAGCCAATAAAGTCACCGATGTGAAATTTATACTTAAAATTCCACACTTGTGTTGCTATGGAGGTTTCACTGGCAGCGAAACTATTTAGAAGTTCTCCCGTGTATTGATTTGCCCAGCTTCAGCTATAGGCATGGCTTTTATTTGGTATTTTCATACGCAACGCTAATGGGCTGCCGGTAGTATCGGGTAAATATATTCGATACACTTTACCATCAGCTAAGGCTGCCTTTACTACCTTATAAGCCTTGTCTAGCTGCAGTTCTGCTTGGTTAGGCAAGATAGTTATGCTGCTGTATTCCACTAAAAGATTATTTTTAGTGGGCGGGGTCTTATATGGCCATCGCGCTATACCCGTTACTCTTTGCTAACTTTTGGTGTAGTGTAAATCTTGGGTTAGTTAAGTTCGATATTCGGCATTGATTTTGACGTAATCGTAGCTAAAGTCACAAGTCCAAATAGTGGCATCTTCATTACCACGATGGAGTTGCACGGTAATATCTATTTCTGCTTCATTCATCACCGCTTGCCCCTGTTCTTCTTGATAGCTTGCGGCGCGGCCACCTTTTTCAGCGACTAGAACATCACCAAAATATAGCTCTAGTTGCGCGGTATCTAGATCAGCTAATGATTGACACTCTCTTGAAGCATAACCAATAGCAGCAAGTACTCGGCCTAAGTTAGGATCCGAAGCAAACATTGCGGTTTTAACTAATGGGCTTTTACCGATAGAAAAACCAATGGTTTTGGCTTCTTCAATACTTAATGCCCCTTTAACGGTTATCGTTAAGAATTTTGTTGCGCCTTCGCCATCACGGACGATAGCTTTCGCTAAATATTGCGCTGTTTCAAGTAATGCTTTATACACTTCGCTAAAGCCTTCATCGTTACGCTCTTTAATAACGGTTGTTTTGCTTTTTCCGGTGGCAATAACAATAAATGAGTCATTGGTTGAAGTGTCACCGTCAACAGAAATACAGTTAAAAGATAAGTCTGCTATCTCTTTAGTTATTTCATCTAATAGCGATTGAGTAATATTAGCATCGGTGGCGACATAACCTAACATGGTAGCCATATTAGGGTGAATCATACCAGCGCCCTTAGAAATACCTGTAATATTTACCTGTTCGTTGCCAATTTGTACCTTGGTAGAATAAGCTTTTGGCGCAACATCTGTGGTCATAATTGCCCAAGCAGCATCAGCCCAGTTATTTGTGGTTAAATTAGCAACCGCATGTGGCAAACCTGCTAACAGTTTATTCATCGGTAAATGTTCTAAAATCACCCCGGTTGAAAAAGGTAATATCGACTCAACCGGAATAGCCATTGTTTCAGCTAAACTTTGACAAGTAGTGAGTGCATCTAACATTCCTTGTGCACCTGTGCCAGCGTTGGCATTACCAGTGTTGATCACTAGTGCTCTAATACCTGAGTCATGAGTAACCGCAATATCATTGTTTTTCACCGCACTTAAATGCTTTTTACATAAGGTGACGGGTGCAGCACAAAAGCGATTTTGGGTAAATACGCCCGCTACGGCACTACCCTTGGCAATTTCAATCACGAGTAAATCTTTACGATTTGGTTGTTTAATATTCGACTCGGCCCAACCTAGGCGAATGCCTTGAATTGGCGCGAGTAAAGCAGGATTTATTTCAGGTAAATTGACAGGCATAAAAATTATTAATAACAAAAACGTAGGTAAATATTACGCTTTTATGGTTTTTTATGCAAAAACAATCGACTTAATTAGCATGATTTTATCAGTGAAAACAATAAAAAATCTCGTCACTTTCGACTAAGATTCCCGCTTAAGTAACCACGGGAATGACGTTTCTGAACATTGTACATAGGCATGAATTATTATGTGGTTGCTACGATCTTTTGGCGAATTTGGCTGGCACACTCTGCTAACACAATAGCGCCAGCGGTTGAAACATTTAAAGAATTACCCATACCAAACATGGGAATATGTATTTGATGATGACTTAATTTTAATGCGGCTTCACTGACGCCTTTACGTTCATTTCCTAACACTAATACGCAGGGAGAAGTATAAGCTAGCTCTTTATAGTCAACAGACTCGTGGCATAACTCTACACTAAAAATAGTATAATCTTGATCTAACAAGCCTTGCAAACTTGCCGTGGTGCTGTCGCTATATTCGATACAACCCCATTTAGCTTCATTTCTAGAGGCTTTTTTTAACTTCTTATCTGAAATAGTTAATGCGCCACAAACGATGATTTTTTCAATAGCGAAAGCATCTGCTAAGCGAATAAAAGCACCAACATTATAACTATTAGTGACATTATCTAATACTAGTATTAGCGGCAGTTTAGGCTGACTTAGGTACTTATCTCGACTAGGTTTGTTTTTTTTAAGCTCTTCTTTACTAAGTTGTCTTGCTGAATTCATTTTTCTACTCTGGTTAAATATATTGTTTAGTGCTTCATAACTATAATGTAAGTCATAAACGCAGGAATTAATTACTTAAGGCCATGCTTTGCATAATCACCTTTAACGGTTAACTGCACAACAACGGCGGTATTTGATGTATTTTTCCAATACCAACCATGAACGCCTGAAAAGGGGGTGGTGAAACTACCTGTCATGCCAGTTAATGTTGCTATGGCATAACTTTCAAAATAACCGGTGCTGTCGCCTTCTGGTTCGCCATGCAAATCGAAATACAAAGCGGTACCGTTAGTTAGCCACTGGTAGCTTAACTTTTGATGTTGCGCCATGGTAAATTTGTATTCTACGCCACTATGGGCAGGAACCATTATTTCAATGGTTTCAACAGCGCCTTTTGTTTTTTCGGCTATTTTTCGTGATGCTGCTGAGGAGGCTTTTTCTACTGCTATATTATTAAATACGGTTAACCCCAGTGCCTGACCAACCCCGGTAGGATCAATATTGTATTCAGCCGGTAATATGATGGTAACTAGGGTTATTGCAGCGAAAATCATGCTGAATAGGCTGTACTTAAATAGTGTAGCTTTGGTTAGATTAATGGATTGTTGTTGCATGATTTTATCTCAAAATTTTTAATGGTAAGTTAATTAAAGTAATAACCGGTTAGTTGATAGCCCATCGACTCCGTGCGCGAAGGCTTCAACAGGTAGCCCTAAGGTAAATATAATAGTAAGGCCGAGCAAGCAATACTGTTGCAGACGATTAGGCATTTATTGCCCCTCATAATGATATTTTAAATTGGTTATTTTTAGCTAACCTTTTCAACAAACAGCTAGGCATTAAATAGTCTGCAAAAGAGATAATAAACTTATCCATATTCTAATGGTGAAGAATACTACGGTTGACCTAGGTTTAGCAAAAGAAGTTATTTAAGTTGGTACGGTCGATGTTAATTTGGCAAGTGTGCTAATATACTGGCACTAAATCAGTTTGCTATGATCAAAGGCGGTAGTAATTATCAGTACTATTTATTTGCCGTTTGATTTTTAATTACAATTTTAAGAAAATATCATGACAGAGCCGTTGCCTATTTCAATCTATGTGTGTGATGACTTAACCAAGCAGCTGCTTAATGTTAACTCAATAACCAACAAACTTGTCGCACAGTTTAATTTTCAAGCGATGACGGCTAATTGGTATGGTGACGAAGACAATATTCCTTTTATCCAGCTATGGTTAGAAACACCGCAAGGCTTTACTAATCAAAAAGAAAAGCTGCAAAGTAAACAAGTAGAGACGTTTAAAAGTCATTCAGATGATGTCTTTAGTTTTATTGATGATAAAGAACCACAGCAGTTAATATGTACCATAGCCATTACCGAATTTGAACAGAATTTATTAGCTCAGCAAGCAAAGCTACTCGCCGGTTTATTACAAATCAAATTGCAAAAAGTACTCAATATTATCGCTAACCAATTAAACCTTAAAGCTATTTAAATTCATTCATTATGTCTATAAGTCGCGCTCGCCTAGATCGTTTTATCAGTGAAAAATGTCAAATAAACCGTAAAAAAGTGCGTTTGTTACTGGCGCAAAAACGCGTCATTGTTGATGGGGTTATCGCCACAGATATTGCTCAAGCCATTGACAAGTTTTCTATCATTAAATTTGATGGCCAAATTATTCAGCAAAATCGAGCCTTGTATATTATGTTGCATAAACCTGTCGGCGTGGTATGTGCAACGAAAGACGATAAACATAAAACTGTGATTGATTTACTCTGCTTAACATTAACACTGGCAGAGAAAACAAGTTTGCACATAGTGGGACGTTTAGATTTGAACACTTCAGGTTTAGTGTTACTGACCAATGATAGTCGTTGGTCAGAGCAATTAACATCACCTACAAGTAAAGTCGCAAAGCGATATTTAGTGACATTGAAAAAGCCATTACACCATGATTATATTAATGCGTTTGCCAAAGGAATGTATTTTGCTTACGAAGACATTACCACTAAGCCAGTAAAGCTTACTCTTCTTTCTCAATACTGCGCTGAAGTAATTTTAACTGAAGGGCGTTACCATCAAATAAAGCGCATGTTTGGCCGATTTGATAACCCTGTTATGGCATTACATCGCACCTCAATAGGAGTATATCTATTGGATGAAAATTTACTTTTGGGCGACAGTAAATTTATTAATATAGATAATACCATCCCATATAAAGAAGTGATCACTTAGAGCAACATGGACTTTTTATATGATTGCTATAACAATATTGTTACTTGATTTCGTGATCACCGATATTTACCACCTAAAGGTTGCGCTGAATCAAAGAATACTTTTTTTACATTTATTAGTATTTACTAGTGTGCGTTAATAGTAATGTAGTCATCCGTTACATTAGACCTATTAATACTAAAGCCCACTAATGATAGTTAGAGTTGCTAACTATCATTTAATTAATTGAATGTTGCCGTATTTAGGTAAATACTTTCAAACGAGTGAAAACATGAGTGAAGATGTTTTAATCACACCCAAACAATACGATATTATTGCTAATATTCAACAACAAACCTTAGAAAAGCTTGTTGCTAATGATCCCGTAGCGGACATTTTAAATTCTCTTTGCTTATTAGCTGAGAGTATTTTACCTAATGCTGTTGCTTCTATCATGATGGTTGATGCAAGTGATGGCTTATTAAGTGTGATGTGCGCTCCTTCAATTCCAACTGTCGGTCATGAAGCTTTAGCTAATTTGCAACCGGGTCCAGGTGGGGGCTCATGTGGCAATGCTGTTTTTCATAATGAAGCTCAGTATGTGCAAAATACCTTTGAAGATGAACGCTGGAAAAATCTCCGTCAGGTCGCTGTTGATTTTAATATATGCGCTTGTTGGTCAATGCCTATTAAAAATGAACATAAACAAGCAATAGGCTCTTTTGCATTATCGTCATTTGAACACAGAACGCCGGTATTATTTCATAAAAAACTACTAGAGACCTGCTCTACTATTGTTAGTATTGTTTTAAAAAGAGAGCGTAGAGAACAGCGTTTGTTGTTACTTTCTACCGCCCTTAATAATGCCTCAGAAGGGGTAATTATTACCGATAAAAATAACCATATTGTCGAGGTTAACCCCGCATTTGAAAAAATATATGGTTTTTGTGAAAGTGACGTTTTAGGTAAAAACCCTAAAATTTTATCTTCCGGTGTGCAAGGTGATTCATTTTATCGACAGTTGTGGTATGAACTGATGATAAAAGATCAATGGCGAGGAGAAATAACTAATAAACATCAAAATGGCGAGTTAGTTTCTCAATGGATGAGTATTACCGTTATTAGGGATAAGCACGGAGAAATACAAAATTATTTATCTATATTTAGCGATCTAACAGAATTAAAGTCGGCTCAACAACAAGTTATTGATATGGCATTTTACGACCCAGTAACGCAGCTACATAATAAAACCTATCTTGAGCAGGAAATACTTGCTAATGAACAAAACTATACGTTGATTGTACTTAATATTAATAACTTTGGTTACATAAATACCGCGTATGGTTTTAATATTGGCGATAAAATATTAACCGCTATAGCCAATACTTTAGCGAATAACTTCTCTATGGATGAAACATTTAGGCTTAATTCTGATGAGTTTGGTTTATTATTTGCAGGCGAAATTGCCATTGCGGAACAAATAAAAATTATCCAACAGTATTTTTATCATACGCTAATTCGAGTTGATGACATTTCTCTGCATATCGCTTTTACTTATGGGGCTGCACAGGGTAAAAAGCATTTATTGCGTAACTGTGCTTTAGCGTTGAAGCAAGCAAAGAGCTTAGGGAAAAATCGTTATCACATATTTGATGCTGACAATGAGCTTGTTGATAACTCGACACGAGAGAGCTTTATTGCCAGTAATAATTTATTGCACTCAGCGTTAGAGCTCGATCAACTTACGCCTTATTTTCAAGGTATATATGACAATAAAACTAAAAAAATACAAAAATTTGAGGTATTAGCCCGTATTATTAAAGGGGATGAAGTCATCTCTCCACATTCTTTTTTAGATACGGCAAAATTATCTGGCTTATTACCTGAAATTACTCGCGTAATATTAGATAAAAGCTTTAAAATCATGAGTGATTTTGATTATACTTTTTCATTAAATATTACCGAAGATGATTTAAGCCAAAACTACCTTTTAGCTTATTTAGCAGAAAAAACCGCACAGTATAATATACAGCCACAGCGTATTATTTTAGAAATATTAGAAGGGGTGAGTGCTACCGGTAAAAAAAATCATATTAAGCAGTTAACCGAACTAAAAGCCAGAGGATATTTACTCGCTATTGATGATTTTGGTACAGAATATTCAAATTTTGAGCGTATTCTTGAGCTTGATATTGATTATTTGAAAATTGATGCTAAGTACATAAAAAATATTGATATAAATGAAAAAAGTTATGAAATTACCCGGGCGATAACTTTTTTCGCTCACAATGTTAACATCCCATGTATTGCTGAATTTGTTCATAATGAGTCAGTACAAGCCGTTGTTAACACCTTGGGTATTGATTATTCGCAAGGTTATTATTTTAGCGAGCCGGCACCATTACCCATTATTACTCAAAGGCAAACTTCTTAACCCTAATTGAGCTTATTTAACACCTAATTCACGTAAACGTTCTAATAAATAGCTAGCTTGAGTGTACTTTGCTGATAGCTGCACTTCACTACGAGGGTGTAAAAAAAGCGGTAATGAAATACGTGATTTACTGTTAGCTTTACCACTTGGATTAATAACGCGATGAGTTGTTGAAGGAAAATAACCATTAGATGCTTCTTGTAGCATATCACCAATATTGATGATCAAATTACCAAAGTCGCTAGGCACATCTAACCAACTACCATCTTGACACTTTACTTGTAAACCAGTTTCATTTGCTGCCGGTAACAGAGTCAATAAATTAATATCTTCATGAGCGGCGGCTCTAATTGCTCCTACTGCTTCATTCCCTGTTAATGGTGGGTAATGTAAAACTCGCAATAAAGTATTTGGCGTATTCTTAACCATATCAGATAATGGTTCTGAATAATTTTTCGCCACATGTTCAGGACTATACCTTTCAACCCAATTAAGTAATTCACTCGCTAGACTATCTGCTAACTGATAGTAATTAAGTATTTCGTCTTTTAAGGTTTCTGGTATACGTCCCCATGGGTAAACATGGTAAAACTCTTTTATGTCTTTTTTTGTATGACTTTTAGCTGTTTCTGATACCTCGGGAGAAAAATAACCATCTTGTTTCTCTGCGTCAAAAACAAAATTATATTTATCTTCACTATTAAAAAAAACTTGCCAGTGTTGGTAAATAGAGTTAACTAATGATTGCTTAATAGGGTGATTTATCAGTATACCAAATCCAGTTTCTCTTAAGCTTTGAACAAAACGCTGTGGCGCATCTTCTGCGGTATAATCAACAACAGGTAGTGGCATAAAATTCTCGTTAGCAATGTTGAATAGCATAGATTGTAACGGGATTCTTGCTATGTTCAAGTTTGTGAATAAAAAACTACGGCGCCTCGCATCTTGAGGCTGTTTGGGTATATACTGTTGCCAATATTACCTATTAATTAAAAATAATTAAGCGATTTTCAACATGAAATATACCTCTTTTTTGGCTGCTAGTGTTGCTGTAGTGTTAACGAGTTGTGCAAGTAATGATAATACTTGTGAAGACATTACTTTAGCGTCAGAGCAAATTCAGCAGTGCCAAATATTACATCGTCAAATAATTAATGCCAAGGGTAAGCCTTTAATTCGTACCGAACTTGAACGAAGATATCAACAAGACTGTATTGATATTCGCTATTATCGAGATGAAAAGCAAACGGCTATATGTGGTAATAAACATCGCGTAGAAGAAATCAGAAATATTGCTGAGCAAGAAGCTAGTAGCAACTAATATGATAGCAGATTTTTTAATGATGATTAACGTCGGGTTCTAAAAAAACACGGTGAGTACTGTCGAAAAAAATAGCAGGGAAGTGATGCTTACTAAAACTGATAAACCTGATAAAACGTTAGCGGCTGAAAAGCCGGACGAGCTAGTGTTGTTACAACAACAATATAATGACTTACAAATTCGTTATAGCGCGCTATTTCGTCTTAATCAGCTATCACAAGAGTGTGAAGACTTAAACGATTTTTATCCACAAGTGCACCGTACCATAGCTTCTTTAATGACGGCATTTAACTTTTTTATTGTGAGTTATGATCAAACATTTTCCACCATGGAATTCGTTTATTATGTTGATGAAAAAGACCAAAAGCCAGAAGGTATTATTGATTATACTGATTTATCGGGATCATTAACTCATCTGATTATTGAGTCTATGCAACCGTTATTAGTCACTCCAGCGTTAGAAAAACAATTAGAAGACCATCATAAAGTTAAGCTTTATGGCACCTCGGGAACCGATTGGCTAGGGGTGCCTTTATTACATAATGACTTAGTTATTGGCGTTATGGTTGTACAAAGTTATAGTGAAACCTTATGCTATACCGAGCAAGATTTAAGTATGCTTACTTTTGCTGCGCAGAACGTCGTTGGGGCGATGATACGCTTACAAGATAAAGAACGTTTAACCAGTGCTGTTCAGGCTAGAACGCAAGAGTTAATGACACAAATTCGTGAACGAGATAAATCAGAATTATTACAAGAGTCTTTATATCGAATATCAGAATTAGCCAATGATGCTAGCTTTAATATCAATGTTTTTTATGCCAAAGTACATAATATTATTGGCCAATTGATTCATGCCAAAAATTTTTTTATCGCTAAATATGATCAAGAAAGTGACACCGTTGAATATGTTTATGTAGTTGATGAAGAGTCTAATCAACCGGAAGGTTATTTTCAAAAACGAAAATTACCCGATCATTATTCTACGTTAGTTATTCGCCAACAAAAAACTATCTTATTAAGTAAACAAGACATGAGAGTCTTGTTTGAACAGGGGCATACCCAAGAACCTACCGTTGGTGAGCATTCATGGTTAGGGGTTCCCTTGATCTATTCAGGGCAATTATTAGGCGTGATGGTTCTGCAAAGTTACACCACTCGAACAACCTATACCCAACAAGATAGTGAGTTATTGAATTTTGTTTCTAATCATGTTTCTGCGGCAATTAAACGTCGAGAAGCGTCTGATATAGAAAGAGAGAGTCATGAACTGCTGGAACAACAGGTTAAATTGAGAACCTTGGCTTTAGAAGAAGAAATTGTTCAACGTAAGCAAGCAGAAAAAAGACTCAAGCACACAGCATCACATGACAGCCTCACAGGGTTAGCAAATCGTACCGTGTTCCTTGACTTACTAAACCATGCCATTGCCTGTAATCAGCGTAAGCCCAATTTTTCCTTTGCTATTTTATTTTTAGATTTAGATCGCTTTAAGGTTGTTAATGATAGTTTAGGTCATCATGCTGGTGACACCCTATTGAAACTCATTGCCAGAGAGTTATCTGCTATTGTGCGTGGTAAAGATACCGTTGCTAGATTAGGTGGTGATGAATTTGTTATTTTAATAGAAGATCTTGACACCGATAAAGAGGCTTTTGAGATAGCCCAACGAATAACTGATTTTTTACAACAGCCTTTTACTATCGATAATCAATTAGTGTTTATTGGCACCAGTATTGGTATTTTATTTAGTGATGCTCGTTACGACGATGCTGATACTATGTTACGTGATGCTGATACGGCAATGTATCACGCCAAAGATAACGGTAAAGGACGCTATGAAGTATTTGACGCCAGTATGCATCAAAGAGTTCAAAATGCATTGTCATTAGAATCCGACATTAGAGAGGCAATTGAATGGCAAGAATTTATTCCTTATTTTCAACCTATCCTTAAGTTAGAAAACGAAGAGTTAAAAGGCTTTGAAGCGCTAGCTCGTTGGCAAAGTACTAAGCGCGGTTTTGTTTATCCTAACGACTTTATTCCGCTAGCAGAAGAAACCAATTTAGTGCAAGCGATAGATTTACAAATTTTACAAAAAGCATGTCAACAATTGAAAATATGGCAAGAAAAATTATCGCGATATGATCTTTATGTTAGTTGTAATTTGTTTTGTAGTCAGTTTTTTAATGCGACGCTACCTGATGACATTGAAAAAATATTAATTGAAACTGGCTTGAAACCAGAAAACTTACGGGTAGAGTTAACTGAGAGAGCATTATTAGAAAATACCGATATAGTATTGACTAATATGAAAGCATTAAAAGAATTAGGGGTAAAAATATTACTTGATGATTTTGGTACCGGTTATTCTAGCTTAAGTTATTTACATCGTTTTCCTATCGATGTATTAAAAATAGATCGCTCTTTTATTACCAATGTCCATGAGCATGAAAATAATAAAGCGATAATAAAAACTATTATCGACTTAGCGACTAATTTACATATGGCAACGGTCGGTGAGGGTATTGAAAGTATTGAAGATGCGCTATTACTACAGGAAATGGATTGTTTATATGGGCAGGGTTTTTATTACGCTAAACCCATGCCAGCCAACGAAGTGGAACAGTACATTATTGCCAATAATGCCAAATTTAGAGCATTAGAGCATTAGAACATTAGACCCTAGTTCTTGAATTCGCTTATAGTCACTGTGGTTTCAATACTTTTTCCTTGTCGATAAAGTTTGAATACTAAGGGGGTATTTGGTCTTGTTTCGGCAACGATATCTAAGGCTTGGGTAATGCTGCTAATCGGTTGATCTGCAATTTGGTAAATCACATCACCTACCTGTATATCGCCTTTATAAGCCGGACTTTTGGGGGTGACAGACTCAACCAAAAAACCTTTTAAATCTGTTAAATAGCGTTCAGCAGAAATACCTAACCAACCCCTAATCACAATGCCATTTTCAATTAACTGATGCATAACTTTTGCGGCTAATTGATAAGGTACAGCAAAGAAAATACCTTGAATATTTTGTTGTGGATTTGACTGAGTAAATTTACGAGAATTAATACCTACCAATACCCCATTACTATTAATAAGGGCACCGCCGGAATTACCATCATTAATTGCCGCATCCATTTGTAAAAAGTTTAAGTAATTAGTATTACTTAAACCACTACGTCCTGTCGCACTAATAATACCCTGAGTAACCGTTTGCCCTAAATTTAAGGGGTTACCAATGGCCAAAACAATATCCCCGACATATGATTGTTGATGCAGGTTTTGTGGAATAACGGGTAAATTGGTTTTATCCACTTTTAGTACAGCTAAATCCGTAACTTGATCAAAGCCAATTAGCTCTGCGGGATATTCTCGACCACTTTGTAGCAACACTTTAATAAGGTCGGCATTTTGAATAACATGCATATTGGTTAAAATATAGCCGTTACTATCCATTATTACGCCTGAGCCTAATCGTGTGGATTTTATTGCGCGGTTACCGTAACTTGGACTTGCTTGAATATCTTCGGAATAAATGTTTACGACAGCAGGGCTAGATAAACTGACTGCTTTGGCATAAGAAAGTGGTTGTGGTGCTTTTGTCTTGCTATTAAGTAGTTGTTTAATGAATGTATTGTCATTCAATGTTGGCACTAATAATAGCAAGGCAACTGCGAATAATACGCCATAACTAATAGAGTTTACAATATACTTTAATGCGGGCTTTAGTTTCAAAAGAGGATACTCAATGGAACATAATGTTGATAATTTATTTGAGTTTAACACAAAATATTACGGTGACTAAAAATAAAAGGCTGATTGCAAAAATCAGCCTTTAGCCATTTTAGCACGAGATAAACATGTTAATTTATCTCGTCGTCCTTAAAGTAATTGGTATTACCTAACCATCAAGTATTGTGAATAATTATCACGAATAATATTTAGGGCAAAAACCCCTTTTTTATCTTTTAAATACTTACGTAGCTCTGCTGTATTATTGATACGGGTTCGGTTTATTGCCGTGATCAAATCACCTGATTGTAAGCCGGCAAGTTGGGCGGGTGAATTATCGGCGATATCGCGAATTATAACCCCGCTGTTATTGTTATTATTCTCTAATTTTGCCCCTTCAAACATACGGTGAATACTAGCAGCGGCTACATTGCTCGCTTGTGACTGTTTTAACTTCACGTTAAATTCTTGTTCTTTACCATTACGAATGATTGATAATCTAACACTTTTTCCTGCGCCTATAGAGCCAATTTTACCTCGCAGTTCGTTAAAGGTTTTTACTAATTTACCATTGACCTTAGTGATTACATCACCGGGCTTTATACCGGCTTCATCTGCGGCTGAATCAGGCATAACTTGTTCAATAAAACCGCCTTGATTGGTTTTTAGCTCCATCGCTTTCGCTATTTCACTATTTACACTGCGACCTGAAACACCTAAGACGCCACGATGTACTTCACCAAATTCAATAATTTGTTTGGCTAAATTGTTCATCATGTTGCTAGGAATGGCAAAACCAATGCCTACGTTACCGCCATTAGGGCCTAAAATAGCGGTATTAATGCCAATTAGTTCACCACGTAAGTTCACTAAAGCGCCACCTGAATTACCACTATTGATGGCCGCATCAGTTTGAATAAAGTCTTCATAGTTTTCTATATCTAAGCCACTACGGCCTAACGCACTAACAATGCCTGAAGTTACGGTTTGTCCTAAACCAAAAGGGCTGCCAATGGCGATAGCAAAATCGCCAACACGTAATTTATCTGAATCAGCAATGATAATTTCGGTTAAATCATCGGCATCAATTTGTAATAAAGCAATATCGCTTTCAGCATCAGAGCCTATTTTTTTTGCTTCTATTTGACGGCCATCTTTGAGAGTAATAATAATTTCATCTGCTTGCTCTATTACATGATTGTTAGTAACAATATAGCCTTCTTTAGCATTAATAATAACGCCTGAGCCTAAAACTCGAAAAGGTCGCTGCTGTATTTGGTTAGGTCTCTGATTAGGCTTACCAAAAAAACGAAAAATATTTGGTACATTTTGCTTTACTTTATGGGTGCCTTTTACGGCAATACTGACCACTGCCGGCGTTGTTTTTTCCAGCATGGGAGCAAGGCTAGGCATAGTTTGCCCTTCAACACTTGTTGGCCAAATTGCAAATGCATGCGCGTTTGATATAACAAATGAGCTAGAAAATAATACAGCGCCAAGAATGGCTGACAAGGGAACAAGAGATAATTTTTTCATATGGATGGGTTATCCTAAAACGTAGATGTTAAACAGATAGACTTAAACATATAAGTTAAGTTCACAAATGCCCTAGTGGCATTTGTAACACTTTATTTCTAGTTAGAATTTAGTTTTATTCGGTCTTTGAAGTTTGGTTTTGTTTTTTATCAATAAACAAGCCACTTGCTTCACCTGAGTAATCTAAGGGTGCTTCGGTAACTGCTTCTACTGGTTTATCTACTTTCTTCGGGTGTCTTAAGCCTGCGGTTTGTGCTAATTGCTCTTGAGTTTCTTGTGAGAAAAAAGGCATAGCATCAGTATCATTTGACGTTGCTCGTTTTAATAACTGGGTGCTTTCTTGCATTTGTTTCATTGCAGTTTGGCAGGTGCTATTCATTTGATCTAATAATTTTGCTGAGCTTTCAAGGTGGTCAGCAACATCTAGTTTATATTGACTTAATGCCGCCTCACTTTTATTGACTTGCTCTGCTAATTTACGTTGCTCTTGATTAGATGAGGATAAGAAGTGATTGGCAATAAAACCAATAATGGCGCCGATAATGAAAACAACTAATGCGGTTACTACGGTCATAAGATTACCTTAAATAGAGATAAAAACAAAAATAATGAATAATTCAATGTTATACATAACGCTGTTATGGTTTACAATAATATCGCGCTAGCGTTTTTTTTTATAGTTTTAACTTGCCCATATTAAAAATATGTTGGCAGTTTCTTTTTTTTTAAGCCACTAATGTTCAAATAAACATGATAAAACTTTCTCCTATTGACAAATATAAACAAGATTTAACCAAAGATGATTTTTTTTTTGATGCTGACCAAGAAAATGCAGTTAAACACTTGCAACGCTTATATGAAGATTTGCAAGTTAAGCCGTGTAAAGTATCTAGTTTTAAAAAGGTATTAAATCGCTGGAAAAAAGTTTATGCAAAGCAAGAAATAAAGCCGATTAAAGGCTTATATTTTTGGGGGGGAGTAGGTCGAGGAAAAACCTATTTAGTGGACACATTTTATGATTGTTTACCTTTTGAAAATAAAATGCGGGTACACTTTCATCGGTTTATGCATAGAGTACATCAAGAGCTTAAGGGGTTAACTGGTCAGTCTGATCCATTAAAAATTATCGCTAAAAAGTTTGCCAGCGAAACGAGAATTATTTGTTTTGATGAGTTTTTTGTCTCTGATATAACGGATGCTATGATCTTAGGTACTTTATTCGAAGAGTTGTTTTCACATAATGTTATCTTAGTTGCCACTTCAAATATCATTCCTAATGAACTCTATCGTAATGGCTTACAACGAGAGCGTTTTTTACCTGCTATCAAGTTGATTAATGAGCATACTGATATAATTAATGTTGACAGTGGTGTTGATTATCGGTTGCGTACTTTAGAGCAAGCTGAAATTTATCATTACCCACTGGATCAACAAGCTAGTACCAATTTACAGCAGTATTTTAAACAGCTTTCCTGTGAGCCTGGTAAAGAGGGTGTTGATATTGTTATCAATAATCGCCAATTACCCACGGTATGTGTTTCTGATGGCGTAGTTTATTTTGATTTTTCAGTGTTATGTGAAAGTGCCCGAAGTCAAAGTGATTATATGGAAATAAGCCAACTTTATCACACCGTATTAATGGCTAACGTTAAGCAGATGGGGCGCGAAAGTGATGACAGTACTCGGCGCTTTATCGCTTTAGTTGATGAGTTTTACGAGCGTAATGTTAAACTCATTATGTCGGCTGAATACCCATTAGAAGAGTTATATACTGGTGGTAATTTAGCCTTTGAATTTAAACGCTGTTTGAGCCGTCTACAAGAAATGCAGTCACACGACTATTTAGCTAGTGAGCATTTACCGTAACGCCAAGTTCCAGTTACGAGCAAGAAAAGTGTCGAGTTGCGAAAAGAGTTGTATCAAGCTCTTCGCAACTATTTAACTCGCTACTCGTTACTCACTTCTCGTCACTTTAATACATTAACGTATATAACTTACGACGGAATTTAGTGGCAATAACATCACCGTCAGGTAATGCTTTTAATATATCTAAAAACAGCTCTTTACTTCTTTCTTTAGTATCATCGTCACCTGCTTGCACTAAGCGAAATAACAATGTTAAAGCTTCTTCATGACGACTAACTAGGCTGTATTGGGCGGCTAGTTGATGTTTGATTTCTATATCATCAGGTTTGCTGGCCAGCTGCGCTTCTAATGCTTGAATTTCTGGCGAGTTAGCTGCTTGCTTAGCAAGTTCAAGTTTAGCCATTAATGCTTGGTAGTAACTATCTTGATCAACCATCATGATAGTATCGAGTAGCCCTTGTGCTTCGTCGGTATTTCCCGTTTGAATGTTAACATCAATTAATACTAGTTTAATATCGGCCCGCTCAGCATCAAATTGGTAAGCTTGATTTATCGCACTTTGTGCTTCGGGCAAGTTATTGTCAGTTAATGCTGCTTGTGCTTGAGCAAGTAATATATCTTGCGCTTTAGGTAAATGTTTATCTAAAAAAGTGGCAATACTCTCATCGGTTTGTGGTCCTGAAATACCATCAAGTGGTTGGCCATCTTTTACTAAAATGGCCGTTGGTAAATCTTGAATAGCAAACTGCTGTGCTATTTGTTGTTGGCTTTGACAATCAAGACTTGCCATCAGCATTTGTTCACTAAAAGGCTGTATTTTTGTGGCTAATGTATCCCTTAATTGAATACTTTCAGGTACTTGATCTGCCCAAAATGCGATTAAAACAAGTTTGTTTTTTGATTCATCCAACACCACTTGCTGAAAATTTTCTAAATTAATGGTAATCATATTTGAGTTCATAGTATGTCCAGAATAATGAGTTTTAGTATTGCTATATAGTATTGGTATAGATCCTAAAACTCGTATCTTGAGGTGACTTGGGTATAACTAAGCTAATACAAACCATAGTAAGCCAACACCTAAGATTAAGCGATAAATAACAAAAGGCATCATACCTAGCTTATTTAACAGGATAAGAAAATAATGAATACAAGCGTAGGCACTAACAAAGGCAAGTAAGCTACCTAGTCCAATCGCTTGCCAGTCAACTGTTTCTGTTGATAACACCAACTTGAGCGTTAAGTAACTACCCGCCATAGCAATAGCGGGAATAGATAATAGAAAAGAAAAGCGTGCGGCGTTATCTCTGCTTAAACCTAACATTAAACCAATAGTCATGGTGATGCCAGAGCGAGAAGTGCCGGGTATTAAAGCAATTGCTTGTGCTAAACCAATGAGCATGGCGCCTTTAATACCAAGTTTTCTCAGTGGTTTATGCTCTTTTCTATGGCCTGCTTTGATATCAGCGAAGCCTAATAAAAAACCAAATAATAAGGTAGTGGCGGCAATAACTAAGGCTGAGCGTAAGTGCTCTTCAATAAAGTCTTTGCCTAATAAACCAAATAAGCCTGCAGGAATGGTGGCAAAAAGAATCCACCAAGCTAATTTACCATCAAAAGAGCGGTTGTTTTTTTCTGGTCCAATATTGATTGTGCCTAGCCAAGCAACAGACATAACACCGATTTCTTTCCTAAAATATAACATTACCGCTAACAAAGTGCCGACATGTACAGCAACATCAAAAGCGAGCCCCTGATCTTGCCAACCAAATATTTGTGAAGGTAATATCAAATGGGCAGAACTTGAAATAGGTAAAAATTCCGTTAAACCTTGTAGCAATGCTAAAATAATTATTTCTAATGTAGACATAAACCCTTATTTATTCCTTTAATTTAATAATATACGTACAAGTTACGAGAAAAAAATTGTCGAGTTACCAAGTGCTTGCCGCGATAGTGGGGCACTTGGTAACGATTATACTCGCTGCTCGTAAGTTGAAGTTTCTCTCCCTTACCAACAGTTTGCTACTATTTTCAATTTTTGGTGGTTTTTGTCATAATTTTGCCAAAGAGTATCATAATTTTGTTTTATTATCGGGTGCACAACCTGTGGAGCCACTTCACTTAATGGCCATAAGACAAAGGCATTTTTATTTATTTCATTACGAGGTAATTGTGCCGGTAAATCGATGATTAAATCATCATAAAGCAATAAATCGAGATCTAAAGTACGTGGGCTAAACTTTTTGGCATCGATAGTACGACCATGGTTGAATTCAATATTACGTAATCTCGTTGCTACTTGCTCAACACTTAGTAAGGTTGTAATACCGATAACCATATTATAAAAGGCGCTACCGCTAAAGCCAATAGCCTCACTTTCAAATAACGAGGAAAGTTGTAGTTGCTCAAAAGGTAACTCGAACGAACAGGCAAGGGCTTGTAGCCCCTGCTGAACATGGTATTCGCGCTCGACATTACTGCCTAATGAAATATAGATGTCAGCCATTAATTTGATTTTTTTTGATTAAGTTGGCCACGTTCAATTTCAACACCAACGGTGGTCGCATTATGTACAGCGCCGGGCTTACCTATGGTTAATTGTAACCAAGGAATATGAAATTGAGACATTAAAAATGCGGCCATACGCTCAGCTAATGTTTCTAATAAATCAACCGGATTTTCATTGGCGAAGGTTTCTATGGCAGTAGATATCTCAGCATAATCTAAGGTTTTTGCTAATTCATCATTTTTAGCTGCTTTGGCGGTATCCCATGCCATAGCAACATCAATAACTAAGGTTTGTTTGATGGCTTTTTCCCATTGAAAAAAACCAATAGTTGTTTGAATATGCAAACCTTTGATGAAAACTTTATCCATGAATTTTCCGTTAAATTATTTTTTGAAAGAATGATACTAATTAAGGTAATGAATTAGTCAATTCATTACCTTAATTAGTATTGTTACAAAATAAAAGCTGAGTTTACCTGTGCAGGTGTAGAAAAACTAGCAGATAACAAGATAGAATGAGTAATAATGTTAATTTTATGAAGAAATTTAGATTGCCATGTTGCTATTAACACTTGCCATGATCATTGTTGCTTATTTAATAGGCTCAATCTCTAGTGCTATTTTAATATGCAAAATGCTTGGCTTACCCGATCCCCGCACCACAGGTTCACATAATCCTGGGGCGACTAATGTTTTAAGAATTAGCAATAAATTAACCGCAGCTACCGTGTTATTTTTAGACATTCTAAAAGGGACTATTCCGGTCTGGGGTGCTTACTTTTTATATGCTCATTTTTTAGAAAGAGAACCCTTATATTTAGGTGTTATTGGTGTCGCTGCTTGTTTAGGGCATATGTATCCTTTATTTTTTAACTTTCAAGGAGGCAAAGCGGTCGCCACAGCATTAGGAACACTGTTACCCATAGGTTTCAGCTTGGGTGCTCTACTTATTCTTACTTGGGTGGCGGTAGCTAAATTGACTAAATATTCTAGTTTAGCGGCCATCATTACTGTATTGATGGCGCCGCTTTATGTGTTTTTTTTAAAACCGCTTTATGTATATCCTACGTTGATGTTGAGTGCGTTAATTATTTTTCGTCATAAGGATAATATTGTTCGTTTACTTAAAGGCACAGAAAGTGAAATTAACTAACCTCAACTCGGTTTAAGAGTTTTTAACTACTCATAAACGGCTATCAGCTTTTTAGGAACGTCATGAAAAAATTATACCAATCACTATTTGTAAATTTAATTGTTTTGGCTTTTGCTCAACAGACTGTACTGGCACGAGGGTTTGCCCCTGCTAGTGTTAACGTTGATAGCGCAATAATGACTGAGCTATCACCAGTAGTTTGGGTGTCGGGTACAGTGGTTAGTCAAAATGACGCTAAAATTGCCGCCGAAATTTCAGGACGCTTAACCAGTTTATCTGTAATTGGTGCTCGTGTTACTCAAGGGGATGTTATTGCTCGAATTGATGATAAACAGTTAAAAATTCAATCAAGGGAAGCGCAAGCAAATGTGCTCAATAGTAAAGCGTACTTACGTTTCCTAGAAGCTGAAGTTATTAGAAAAAAACAATTGTTTAAACAAAAATTATCACCAGAAACTGAATTAGATAAAACCATATCTGAACGTGATATTGCCAAGGGTAACGTGATTGTTGCCCAGGCTCGATTAGATAAAATAGAGCAAAATATCGCCTATACGCAATTAAAAGCGCCTTTTTCCGGCATGGTTACTCAGCGCATCGCTAATCTTGGCGAATATGTTGATAATGGCAGTGCTATCATCCGCTTAGTAGAAATAGAGAATAGTGAAGCCAGTGTTTTTGTACCTATTGTCGCTTTTAAATTTCTAAAAAAAGCTAAGCAGTTATCAGTTGAATCACCACTGGGATCAGGTTATGCAAAAATTAAAGCGCTAGTACCTGTTGCTAATGCTCGCTCTCATTTGATGGAAGTACGGTTAGATATGTCAACATTTGATTGGCCGATTGGTTTGAATTTTAAAGCACAAGTGTCTAATGGTCCAAGTGAAATTTTATTAGCTGTGCCCCGTGATGCTTTAGTGTTACGTCGTGATGGCGCTAGCGTGTTTCGAATTATTAAAAGTGATCAAGGCATAACCGCAGAAAAAATTGCCGTAGCTATTGGTGTTGGTATGGGGGGGCTTGTGGCTGTTACGAGTACCGATGCCAATAAAAGTATACAAGCGGGCGATTTAGTTATTATTCGCGGCGCAGAGCGTTTGCAAAGTGGCCAAAGTGTGGTGATAAAAAATAATAACCATGAACTCATTTCTCATCATCGAAATACAGAAAAAAAAGTGTCTGATAACAAAGGAAATCAGCCATGAATTTAACCTCTTCCGCACTTAAAAACCCTACCGCGGTGATTGTTGCTATTTTATTAGTGGCATTGTTTGGTGTTATCAGTGTCTTGCAACTGCCTATTCAATTAACGCCTGATATCAGTAAGCCTGAAATAATAATATCAACTGGTTGGCGTTCGGCGGCACCAGAAGAAATGGAAGCTGAAATAATAGAACGTCAAGAAGATGTCCTAAAAGGCTTGCAAGGACTTGAGTCATTGATTTCATCGTCTGGTCAAGGGCGAGGTGAGATTACCCTGCGTTATCGAACAGGGATCAACTTAGAACGAGCATTAATTGACGTCATTAGTGCGTTAAATCAAGTGCCTAATTACCCTGCTGATGCTACAGAGCCAGTAATTTCAGTGGGTGGTAATAGAACTTTTACTGCCATTGCTTGGTTTGCGTTAAAACCATTACCGGGTAATGAACGAGATATTGTTAGTTATCTAGATTATGTTGAAGAAGTCATTCAAACAAGGATAGAGCGGGTTGAGGGTATCTCAAAAACTAATGCTTTTGGAGGTTTATCGTCTGAACTACGCATAACGTTTGATCCCTATAAAGCGGCGGCACTTGGCTTAAATATTCCAGCATTAGCAGCAACCTTAGCAAACAATAGCGATACTTCTGGTGGTTTTAATGAAGTTGGCCGAAGAAAATATACCTTACGATTTTCTGGTAAATATGGTGCAGAGCAATTAGCTGAAATGGTACTCGATTGGCGTGACGGTCAACCCATATTACTCCGTGATGTTGCTAAAGTAGCCGTTAGCTTACAAGATAGAACGGGTATTTTAACCTTAGATGGCGATCCCGCTATCGCGATGAATGCGCAAGCTGAGCAAGGGGTTAATGTTATTGCCGTGATGGCTGAACTCAAGAGTGCTATGAGGGAATTAAATGCCGGACCACTTAAACGTGTTGGTTTGGAAATGATACAAATGTCAGACGAAACCATTTATATCAATCGCTCAATGGATTTAGTACGCAATAATTTATTGATGGGTGTTGCCTTGGCGATTATCGTTTTATGGTGGTTTTTACGTAAATTTCGCGCGACATTAATTGTTGCATTAGCAATACCTATTTCATTAGTTGTTACCCTTATTGTGATGAATATTACCGGTAGAACGCTTAATATCATTTCTATGGCAGGTTTGGCTTTTGCGGTTGGTATGGTACTTGACGCGGCTATTGTGGTCTTAGAAAATATTGTCCGTTTGCGTGAAAAAGGTGATGATCCTAGCAGAGCTGCGTTAAGGGGAGCTACCCAAGTTTGGGGGGCATTAATCGCATCAACCATTACCACGGTTGCTATTTTTCTTCCTATTGCCTTTTTAGATGCCGTGTCAGGGCAATTATTCGCTGATTTGGCGATTACTATTTCAGTAGCTGTTGTCGCTTCTTTGATTATTGCCGTCACGGTTTTACCCACGGCTGCACGTAAATTATTAACAGAAGTAAGCGCGGTTGATCCTCATGCGCATTGGTGGCGTAATATTACTCAAGGTGTAATGCGTATTACTAGTACGCCAACCAAACGCTTCTCTTGGGTATTTGGTTTAATGTTTCTTTCATTTGTCGGTAGTTGGTTGTTATTTCCCAAGGTTGATTATTTACCCAAAGGTAATCAAAATCAATTTCAAGCCTTTATTTTACCACCACCGGGGCTGAGTTATCCTGCTGCTCGTGTTGAAATGAGTGATGAAATTAATCGTCGTATCAAACCCTATTTAACCGGTGAAAAAGAACCAAAAATTGCCCATACTTGGATGGGGTTTTTTGGCAGCTTTGGTTTTATGGGGGGTCATGCAGAAAATGTTGATGATATTGGTGAGATTATCAACATTATTAATAGTGAATTTTTACAAGGCTTTCCCGATACCATGGCCTTTGCTTCTCAATCACAAATTTTTAGACGTTTAGGTGGTGGTCGCCGTATTGATGTTGATATTCAGGGTAATGATGTCGATATATTGTTACAAGCAGCGCAAGCAGGCTACGGGGCAATAAGCCAGGCATTACCTGGGGTGCAAATTCAACCTAAGCCGGGGCTAACCTTAGCCGAACCTGAATTACGCATGATTCCCAATGAAAGGCGTATGGCCGAGGCCGGTTGGAATCGCTCACAAGTTGCCGCTATTACTCGCTCTTTAGGAACGGGCTTATATGTTGGTGACTTTTTTAATGGTCAAAAACGACTAGATGTTTTTTTAAGAGCAGCCGACTGGCAAACACCTGAAGAGCTGGCAGCCATTCCGTTATATACCCCAAATGCTGATGTTCAACCTGTTGGTGAGTTAGTTAATATTGTTAGAACTGCGGGCCCAAGCTCTATTAGACGAGTTAATCGTCAACGTACTATTACCTTGCAAGTAACACCGCCTGATAATTTAAGTTTAGAAGAGGCGATAGCCACCATAAAAACAAAAGCTGAACCAGCAATTCTAGCCATATTGGCCAATGATAGTGCTAATGACAGTGGTAATGTTGCCAGTGTTAATTACCGAGGCACTGCTGAAGCGTTAACTGAAGCGTTAACCAGTATGGGGCAAAGCTTTGCGCTGGCATTGGTTATTCTTTATTTATTAATGGCGGCGTTATTTCGCTCCTTTAAAGACAGTGTGTTAGTGGTGCTTACCATACCGTTAGCAACCGTTGGTGGTATTGGTTTTTTACAATTAACCAATTTAGTGATATTTCAACCGTTAGACCTATTAACCATGATTGGTTTTATCATTTTACTGGGGTTGGTGGTTAATAACGCTATTTTATTGGTCTATCAAACACGCATGGGCGAGAGTGAAGGTCTGTCTCGACATGATGCAGTAGAACAAGCGGTTAGACTAAGGTTAAGACCTATTCTTATGAGCACGTTAACCAGTATATGTGGGATGTTACCACTGTTATTGGTGCCAGGAGCCGGCGCTGAACTTTATCGGGGCATTGCCGCAGTGATTGTTGGCGGTATGAGTGTCAGCACTGTATTTACCTTGATTTTTCTACCAAGCTTATTGCAAATGGGGCAAAAACGAAAAGTTGCGTGTTAAAAGTGTTGCGGGTTGCGAAGTCACCATCCTATCAATATGTTGTCTTCGCTACTTGTAATTTATGTCTTACCCTACCGGAGGTAGTGAATCAAGTGACCAACGCGGGTTAGCTTTGAAGGTTAAATCCGCGTTAGTACCTGCTTTTAATCGTTGTAATCCGGCATAGGCGATCATGGCGCCATTATCGGTACAAAACTCTGGGCGAGGATAAAAGACACTGCCACCAAGTTTTTTGGTGGTAACGGCTAACTTTTCTCGTAGGGCAGTATTAGCACTGACGCCCCCGGCGATAACCAAACGAGTTAAATTCTCTTGTTTTAGTGCCCGTTTACATTTTATTGCTAAGGTATCTATTACTGCTTGTTGAAAAGCATGGGCAATATCGGCGTGAGTTTGTTTTAGCTCTGTTGCCGTTAACTCAAGACATTCTTTTCTAACTAAGGTACTTGCCGCCGTTTTTAAGCCACTAAAGCTAAAATCTAATCCCGGCCTGTCTGTCATCGGGCGTGGTAATTTAAACCGTCCGGCGACACCAGATTCAGCCATGTTAGCAAGTGCAGGACCACCCGGATAATCTAACCCTAGCAACTTAGCCGTTTTGTCAAAAGCTTCCCCGGCAGCATCATCGACTGACTCACCTAGTAATTTATACTGACCAATACTGTCAACACGTACTAGCATGGTGTGGCCACCTGAAACGAGCAAAGCAATAAAGGGAAACTCTGGCACATTATCTTCTAGCATAGGCGCGAGGAGATGACCTTCCATGTGATGTACTGGTACCGCAGGTAAGTCCCAGCCATAGGCTAAGCTTCTGCCAATAGAGCAACCAACAAGTAATGCCCCGACAAGCCCAGGGCCAGCGGTATAGGCAACACCGTCTAAATCTTGCGGTGTCAAATTAGCATCTTTTAACACCGCTTTAATTAATGGAATGGTTTTACGCACATGATCTCGTGAAGCTAACTCAGGCACCACACCGCCATAATCAGCATGTACCGCAATTTGGCTATAAAGTCTGTGTGCCATTATGCCTTCATTGTCATCATAAATGGCAATGCCGGTTTCATCACAAGAGGTCTCAATACCCAAAATACGCATATAATTTGATCCAAAAAATAGAAAAGCTAAAAAACGCGACGACTTTAACCTTTTTGCGCCCTTGGCACCAGAGTATTTCTTTAACTAGCTGCAATTTAGTCTTTACATTGCTTAGTGGTTAGCAGTAGAATATGGCACCAATTTTTGATAGAGCGGGTGTAGACAATATTTTTGTTAGTTGCAAAAAAACAACTATCAATTCGAAGTCCGACGCCGATTTATATAGATTCATACTAAGGTAAACAAGTACATGCCAGTAATTAAAGTAAGAGAAAACGAACCATTTGACGTAGCATTACGTCGTTTTAAACGTTCATGTGAGAAAGCAGGTATTCTTTCAGAAGTTCGTCGTCGCGAATCTTATGAAAAACCAACTTGGGAACGTAAACGTAAAAAAGCCGCTGCGGTTAAACGTGCTGCGAAAAAAGTTTCTCGTGAGAACGCTCGTCACGTTCGCATGTACTAAGTCATTATTTTTAATAATGACCTTAGTAACCTCTAGAGTGTATTAGATGTCACTGCTAATTCAACTTAAAGATGAAATGAAAAATGCTATGCGCGCTAAAGACAAATGTCGTCTTGGCGTTATTCGTATGGCATTATCTGCGATCAAACTAGCTGAAATTGATCATAAAACCGAAGCAACAGATGATAATATTATTGCCATCTTAACCAAAATGGTTAAGCAGCGTAAAGAATCTATCAAAATGTTTACCGACGGTGGTCGTGATGAGTTAGCGGCTAAAGAAGCCGAAGAAGTGAGGGCGATAGAGTTCTTTCTTCCACAGCCTTTAACTGACGCAGAAATTAAAGATTTAATTAATAATGCTATTAATGAAACTGGTGCGGCCTCAATGGCTGACATGGGTAAAGTAATGGCAGTGTTAAAACCTTTAATGCAAGGTAAAGCCGACATGGGTGCTGTAAGTAGCCAAGTGAGAGCCGCCTTAACTTAATATAGGTTAAAAAGCTTTAATAAAGCCGTAATGACTTAGGTTATTACGGCTTTTTTGTCGCTATTTTTTGTCGCTATTTTTTGTCGCTATTTTTTAGCGCGAAAATACAGCAAAATATATCGTCATTTATGCACTTATGTAACTTATTTGTGTAGAATATCTTATTATCATTTTTAATTGGTGAACCTTTACCGTATGGCCGGACGTATTTCTCGACAATTTATTGATGATCTGCTTGCGCGTGCCGACATTGTTGACATCGTAGATTCACGGGTGCCATTAAAAAAGGCGGGTAAAAACTACCAAGCTTGTTGCCCTTTTCATAATGAAAAATCACCTTCTTTTACCGTAAGCCAAGACAAGCAGTTTTATCACTGTTTTGGCTGCGGCGAACATGGCAATGCCATTTCATTTTTAATGGAATTTGAACGACTTGATTTTGTAGATGCCATAGAAGAGCTTGCTAAGCATTGTGGTATCGAAGTTATTCGAGAAGAAAGTAATGCAACTCCTGCTGAACAACGTCGCCAGCAACAAATTTATCAGCAAAAGCAAGATGATTACGAATTGATGGCTCACATTAGTCGTTTTTATCAACAGCAATTAAAAGTTGCCGCCGATAAAGAGGTTGCGATTAGTTATTTAAAAAAACGAGGTTTAAGCGGTGAAGTAGTTAAACGCTTTGGTATTGGTTATATCAGTGATGCCTGGGATGGCATGATGAAAGCTTATTCACGCAACGGCCAAGCAAATCAGCAACTTGTTGAATTAGGGATGGCAATTCAAGGAGATAAAAGCCGGCCGTATGATAGGTTTCGTGGTCGTATCATGTTTCCTATTCGTGATAAACGCGGTCGAGTGATAGGTTTTGGCGGACGAGTATTAGGGGATGAAAAACCTAAGTATTTAAACTCCCCTGAAACACGTGTTTATCATAAAGGCCAAGAGCTATATGGCTTATATGAAGCTAAACAAGCGAATAAAAGTCTAAAGCGTTTAGTGGTTGTTGAAGGTTATATGGACGTGGTGGCGTTAGCACAACATGGTGTTGATTATGCGGTTGCATCGTTAGGTACAGCCACAACAACAGAGCAATTACAAACCATGTTCCGTACAGTTAAAGAAGTGATTTGTTGTTATGACGGCGACCGAGCAGGACGCGATGCCGCATGGCGTGCTATGGAAAATGCGTTGCCATTAATTCGTGATGGTTTCTCGATGAAGTTTGTTTTTGTCCCTGATGGTGAAGATCCCGATTCGTTAATTCGTCAGCAAGGACAACAGGCATTTGAAAAAATTCTTGATGAAGCGATGCCTTTATCTAAATTCTTATTTGAGCAGTTAATGAATCAAGTAGATATGAGCTCATTAGAAGGACGAGCCAGTTTTGCCGAATCCTTTGAGCTTTTACTCAAAAAACTACCTGATAGCAAATTAAAAGATGCTATTGCTAATGATGTCGCTAGTAATTTTGGTACTGGCAGTGAGCAATTTTTAGCAAAATTTAGTAAAACCGTGGCTGGGGTGAGTACCATTAAAAAGCCCAAAGTGCACACTAAAGTAACGCCAGTTAGGTTAGCCATTGCATTACTGTTAGAGCACCCCCATATAGTTAAAGCATTAGGAGATATTTCAGTATTAGAGCCGTTAACTATTCCCGGTGTTGATTTACTCACTCAATTATTGGGTTTATGTCAACAAAACCCGGCTATAAAAACAGCGCAATTACTTGAGTATTTTCGTGATACCGAACAAGGTAAACAACTAGCAAAATTACTGTGTTGGCAACATCATATTGAAGAGGAAGCCGCAGAGGATGTTTTTCTCGATAGCATTGAAAAATTACTGAATGATTTTGTTGAACAGCGTGCCGAATTTTTGTTGCAAAAAGCACGGACAGGGCAGATGTCACAGCAAGAAAAACAAGAGCTACAAGCAATACTCAATGCTTAATGTAGCGTAACGACTATACTTTATTTAGACAAAGTATTTAAGACAAAAAAAGCAGACACTTTTTAGTTGGATTGAAGACTGGAAATAGTACAGAAAACTCGCTATAATTTCCCGCTTTATTTGTGCAGCTTTTGCTATCCAATTTTATAAAATATTGTTGAATAAACCATATTACCAGACATAGGTGGACACTCGTCAATGGAACAAGCCCCTCAATCTAGATTGAAAGATTTAATAACCAAAGGTAAAGAGCAAGGTTATTTAACGTTTGCACAAGTTAACGATCATCTTCCTCAAGATATTATCGACTCAGACCAAGTCGAAGACATTGTTAGTATGATCAACGACATGGGTATTCAAGTTTTTGAAAATGCCCCTGATGCTGATACATTAATGATGAGCGAAGCTAATACTGATGAAGACGCTGCTGAAGCTGCAGCGCAAGCACTCGCTACCGTAGAAAGTGAAATTGGTCGTACAACTGATCCTGTTCGCATGTATATGCGTGAAATGGGTACTGTTGAGTTATTGACTCGTAAAGGCGAAATTGTAATTGCCAAACGAATCGAAGAAGGAATTAAAGAAGTACAGCGTAGTGTCTCTGAATATCCACCCGCCATTAATTTCTTATTGGACATGTGGGATAACTTTGAAGCAGAAGAACTTCGTTTAACTGACATCATTGTTGGCTTTTTAGACCCTGATGCAGAAGAAGAAGAAGTACCTGCAGCAGCTACACATGTAGGCTCTGAGCTTTCTAAAGATGAATTAGCAGCGGAAGATAAAGACAAAGCTGATTCAGACGAGGAAGACGAGGAAGAGGAAGATACAGGCCCTTGTCCTGAACTTGCTAAAGAAAAATTCACTGCTTTACGCGAGGCTTATGAAAATGCGAATAAGATTATCGCACAAAAAGGCCGTGGTCATAGTGATGCTCAAGAAGCCATTGATGGCGTTGCTGAAGTATTCAAAGAGTTTCGTTTAATTCCTAAGTTATTTGATAAATTAGTGAAAAACATGCGTAGTGTTATGGATAGATTACGTGTACAAGAGCGTTTGATTATGAAGCACTGTGTAGTTGGCGCAGGTATGCCTAAAACTACCTTCATTAAAATCTTTCCTGGTAATGAAACATCAAAAGACTGGTTTGAGGCCGAAAAAGCAGCAGGACACAGTTATTCAGCCAAGCTTACTGATATCGAATTAGATGTTGAACGTTGTATCTATAAATTAAATCTAATTGAAGAAGAAACCTTTTTAAATATACATGGCATCAAAGATATCAATCGTCGTATGTCTATTGGTGAAGCGAAAGCGCGTCGTGCTAAAAAAGAGATGGTTGAAGCCAACTTACGTTTAGTTATCTCAATTGCTAAAAAATACACCAACCGTGGTTTACAATTCTTAGATTTAATTCAAGAAGGTAATATCGGCTTGATGAAAGCGGTTGATAAATTTGAATATCGCCGTGGTTATAAGTTCTCTACTTACGCTACGTGGTGGATACGTCAAGCAATCACTCGTTCAATTGCTGACCAAGCGCGTACTATTCGTATTCCAGTACATATGATTGAAACCATCAATAAATTGAATCGTGTTTCACGTCAAATGTTACAAGAAATGGGGCGTGAGCCAACACCTGAAGAATTAGCCGAACGCATGATCATGCCGGAAGATAAAATTCGCAAGGTATTGAAAATAGCAAAAGAGCCTATTTCAATGGAAACACCTATTGGTGATGATGAAGATTCACATTTAGGTGACTTTATTGAAGATGGTAGCGGTGAATTGCCTGTTGATTCAGCAACCGCTGAAAACCTTAAAGGTGCAACACATGAAGTCCTTGCCGGCTTAACAGCTCGTGAAGCTAAAGTATTAAGAATGCGTTTTGGTATCGACATGAACACCGATCATACCTTGGAAGAGGTTGGTAAACAGTTTGACGTAACACGTGAGCGTATTCGTCAAATTGAAGCGAAAGCACTGCGTAAATTGCGTCATCCATCACGTTCAGAGCAATTAAAAAGCTTCCTTGATGGTGAGTAAATAACTTTTTGTTTAGATGATATAAAAAGAGTAAGTTAGTTTTCTAACTTACTCTTTTTTTTATTGTTTAATGCTGTGGATCCCTGCTAAAAACTGATAGCAACGCTAGTGCTTTAAGTCTCTCAAAATTTTTCCCTACATGCATTGCTTATATAGCTTCATGCTTGCTCTAAACAGCAGTAATATTTCGATGTTTTTCATGATTATTGAAATAATTTGACTTGAATAGTGAAGTAATTCACTATGATATCAACTAAATAGTGTATTTTTATTGTCTATTCTCGATAATATTACATATACCCATATTATTAACTTCATCAATTCTTAACTAAAATAAAGGAAATATTAATTACCTATGAATAAATATATATTATTTAAAATATTACTCATTGCCAGTTGTACTTTGTTAACAACACTACAAGAGACAAGGGCGGAACAATCATTTGAAAATTCTAGTAGAGCAGAGGTTGTGGCAACTAAACAAAAACACTCTGAAGGAAATCATGACACCTTAGAGCAAATGAAACTTGATAGTGATAACGATGCCGTTTTAGATAAACATGATCAATGCCCTAATTCACCAGTGGGTAATGACGTAGATCGATATGGTTGTACTAAGTACGCTAAAATAGAACCAATAGAAGAAATAGTAGTTACCATTGCTTTATTAGTTAACTTTGAAAATGATAAGTATAATGTTGAGCAAAAATATTTTGCCGAAATTAACCGTGTTGCTAAGTTTCTTAAGCAATATCCAGATAAATCGCTAGTTATTGAAGGTCATACTTCTAGCCAAGGGGGTTCTCAGTATAATAAAAGATTATCACAAAAACGTGCTAATGAAATAGTGAAAGTTTTAACTGATAAGTTCGCTATTGACAACAATCGTTTATCTGCCATGGGCTATGGTGAAGAGCAATTGATTGACTTGGCTGACACTATACAAGCTCATGCAATTAATAGGCGTATAGAAGGTAAAGTATCAGCAGGTAAATAAGTAATGAGAATAATTTTCATTACACATACTTGTTTAATGTGTTGTTTTTTATACAACATTTGATTAGTATATATATCTTTTAATACTGCCAATTTGATTGTAAATAGTTTTATTTTTATCGAGTTCAATGATCAATAATTCTATATTGAACGATATAACTTAATCTTTACTTATTTTTAATTGTTTTATTTGGCATAACATAGGATATGTGACGGTGTATTTATCAAAATTTTTTAAGTTAAAAAGTCTCTGTTTAATTTCTTGTTTTTCGGCCTATCATGTACAAGCTATTACGGTAGAGGAAGGTATCAAACAAGTACTTGCCACTCACCCTGTGGTACAAGAAAGGTTAAAAAACTATCGCGCGACGGTACAAGATTTAAAGATTGCAAATTCAGCATACTTTCCTAAATTAGATCTTGTTTCTAGTGTTGGTCGCGCTAGAACTAAATCCCGTATAACGGCATTTAATCGTGAAGATTATAATTTTTATGAAAACTCTTTAATTTTAACCCAAAACTTATTTGCCGGATTTAGCACGGTAAATCAGACCGACTTTCAACAACAGCGCATTTTAGCGGCAGCGAATAACTATATTGAAAAATCAAATGATGTTGCTTTAGCTCTAGTTAATGTATATATACAGGTTTTACTTAATAAAGAGCTCTTAGTTACCGCGCAAGAAAATATTTTGAATAATCAAAAAATATTTGAAAATGTAAATATGCTTTATGAAAATGGCCAAACTACCGTTTCTGAAGTAGAAAAAATTCAATCGTCATTAGCGTTAGCCGAAAGTAATTTTGTTGTACAAGAAAACAACTTAATGGATGCTCGCTTCAATTTACAACGGGTTTTAGGCTATTTACCCTTAGTTGAGTCAATGTCAAAACCTTCTTTTGATACTGAACTACCTAAAACACTTAAGCAAGCGGCGAATATAGCCATACAACATAACCCCTCAATATTGACTAGTAATCATAATGTTAATGCTGCGCAACTATTATATAAAGAGCGTAAGCATAGTTATTATCCACAGATAGATTTTCAATTAAGTCATAATCTTAATGATAATAGCGATATTTATGGTGACCTTTACGGTGGTAAGGTCAATGAAAGCAGAGCTGGCATTATTCTAACTTGGAACCTATATAGTGGGGGTGCTGACCGAGCAAAAATACAGCAACAAGTGAGTGCCGTTAATCAAGAATATCAAATTCGCGATGAGCTACGCCGTCAGGTAGTTGAAAGTTTAGAGTTGAGTTGGTCAGCTTATACTATGGTAGATAAGCAATTATCATTACTGATAAAATACCGTGATTATAGTCGCTCAACGTTAGAGCACTATGAAGAGGAGTATGATTTTGGTCGTCGAACCTTACTTGATTTGCTTGCTGCTCAAAATGATGTTGTTGCCGCAAAAAATGAAATAATCACTGCCCAATATAATCGTTTATTTGCTAAATACCGTATTCATGATGCTATGGGTACTATGCTAGTTGCTGTTTTAGGTGATGACGAGACTTATCTTAAAAAAGTTGGTCTTGATAGCGATAAAACCGATGTAGAAGATAACTTAGACTCATTACCTGCAGCTGTTCACGAAACTTTTATGGATTATCCTACAGAATGGATTAGCACTAAAAAATAATGCGCTAGTTAGTTAAATCATTTGTAAAGTAATACCGTTTGAATCAATAATATTTTGTCAATGAGCAAGTATTATACAAATGGTATTCACTACCCCTTAATTTGTAGATTATATAATTTATGCCAAAGAGTGATGTGCCCCCGGTTCAGATGGATAGCTTGTTGAATATACTTTTACTCTTTTGTAAAATTTATCATCAAACTAGGTCAGCAGAATATATTACCGAAGGTTTACCCGTTGAGCCATCTGGCGTGACACAATTATTTTCATTAGGCAAAGCTAAAGGTTTATTTTCTCGTGCCGCTAGTCGAGCGGGTTTAGCAAGTAGTCTTATTGAGCGGCCATTAGCAAAAATTTCACCGTTACAACTACCGGTGATTTTATTGTTAAAAGATCAGCAAACTTGTATTCTTGACTCTTTTTCTGCCGATAAAAAACAAGCCAAAATAATATTACCTGCTGAAGAGGCTAACGAGCAGTGGGTTGATACCGACGTATTAATGTCACAGTATTTAGGTTTTTCTTTTTTACTGAAAAAAAAATATGCTTATGATGACAATGAAACACGCACCTTAAAGCTTGAAAAAAAGCACTGGTTTTGGAGTAGTTTACGTTATTCTAAAGGGCTCTATCAGGATGTTTTTTCAGCTTCATTGCTAATTAACCTTTTTGTCTTAGCGACGCCATTATTTACCATGAATGTTTATGACCGGGTTATTCCTAATAACGCGATGGAAACTTTGCATGTTTTTGCTATTGGCGTCATCCTGGTTTATTTATTAGATGTATTTTTAAAGTTTACTCGTACTAATTTATTGGAGAAAGCCGCTAAAAAAAGTGATGTCATCATTTCTTCAGTGCTTTTTGAAAAAGTATTAGGCTTAAAAATGGCTAACGTGCCTAGATCCGTTGGTGCTTTTGCCAGTAACCTTAAAGACTTTGATTCAATTCGATCATTTCTAACCAACAGCACCATGACCGCCCTAATAGATCTACCTTTTTCAGTGCTATTTTTAGCGGTTATTTTTTATATTGGTGGCATTATTGCCTTAGTACCACTGACGATTATGTTACTGATATTAATTCATGCACTAATGAAGCGTAAAGCCTTGTATGAACAAATAGCCAGTAGCCATCAAGCAGCGGCAAGAAAGAATGCAATATTAATAGAAGCATTGCAAAATATTGAAACCATTAAAACTCAAGTCAGAGAAGGACAAACTCAATGGCTTTGGGAAGAAGCCTGTGGAGAAATAGCCAGTAAAGGGTTAAAAACGCGTGAAATGACCGCATCAATAACCACCATCACTTCTTTCTTGGTACAGTTAAATACCGTCTTTGTTATTATTATTGGCGTATATTTAATACAGGATTTATCACTGACTATGGGGGGGTTAATTGCTACTATGATCCTCTCTTCTCGTTGTGTTGCGCCAATGGGACAAGCAGCAACATTAATCAGTAATTATGAAGATGCTAAAGCCTCTTTTTCTTTACTTGATGATTTAATGCAGCAACCTTCTGAACGCCCTAATGAAAAAGACTTTATTACCCTTGATAAAATTCACGGAAAAATAGAATTTAAAGAGGTTACTTTTACCTATCCAGATGCCGATTTACCGGCCTTGAAAAATGTTTCCTTTACCATTGAAGCAGGTGAAAGAGTTGCCATTATTGGTCGTATTGGCTCGGGAAAAAGTACCATTGAAAAATTATTGTTAAAATTATACCAACCTGATCAAGGTAGTATTTTTATTGACGGCATAGATATTAATCAGCTTGATCCCGCCCAATTAAGACAAAACATGGGTTATGTTGCCCAAGATGTTCAGCTATTAAAAGGCACTTTAAAAGATAATATTTTGGGTCGTTCCACCCATGTTACTGACCAGCAATTATTGGACGCTGCTCAGCTTAGTGGCGTTGCCGAGTTTGCCCATAGACATCCTAAAGGTTACCAAATGCCAATTGAAGAGCGCGGCTCAGGCTTATCAGGTGGCCAACGACAATGTGTTGGCATTGCTCGCGCTTTCTTATTAAATCCAGCTATTATGTTACTTGATGAGCCAAGTAGTCATTTAGATCAGTCTACTGAGGCAGAATTGCTTGCTAAGTTAAAACATAGCTTAGTAGGCAAGACCACGCTATTAATAACCCATAAATTAAACTTGTTGACCTTGGTAGAAAACATTATTGTTATCAAAGATGGGCAAGTATATCTCAGTGGCAAAAAAGAGCAGGTATTAAATCATCTAGCAAAGCCTAGCCATTTACACGCCACGGCAAGTGAAGCTAGCCATGTTTAACCTCAAGAACAAACTGACAAATAATAGCAAAAATACTGCTGATCAGTACCACAGTATTAGTGAAGCAGACTTAGCCTATATGCATAGTCTTAGCGCTGCTGTACTTGAACATCAGCCGAAACGCATTCGTCGGGTATTACTCTTTTGGCTTGCTACGGTGTTTTTAATGCTAATTTGGGCTACTTTTGCAGAAATAGATGAAATAGCTAGAGGCACGGGTAAAATTGTTCCTAGTGGTGAAAATCAAATACTGCAAAATTTCGAAGGTGGTATTATTGATGAAGTGTTTGTCGAGAAAGGCGATGTAGTTATTGCTGGGCAGGTATTACTCAAATTGAGTAATCAGAAAACGGCATCTTTGTTTGAAGGTCAAACCATTAAAAATATGGAGCTGCAAGCAAAATTATTACGACTTAATGCCCAAGCCAATGGTAGTGAATTTATTATCCCTAAAGATATATCGCCAGAATTGGCACCATTAATTACTCGAGAAAAGAGCCTATATCTAACTAATATCGCTCAGCTGAAAACTCAGCAACAAGTTTTTCAACAAAAACTCAACCAAAGAAAACATGAGCTTAATGAGGCTAAAGTACATATTAAACACTTTAAAGCTGCACTACTGTTAATTCAAGAAGAAGTTAGAATTACTGAGCCGGTAGTAATAAAAGGGGTAAAATCTAAAGTCGAGTTTATTAAATTACAACGTGAAGAAAATGCCATTGAGGAACGTTATCAATCAGCAAAAATATCTATCCCACGTTTAGAGGCGGCAATCAGTGAAGCACAAAATAATTTAGTAGCTTTAAAGCTCCAATCACAAAGTAAACTCCAACAAGAGATAAATGAGGTTACTGCTGAATTAGAGCGAGTCATCGCGAGTAGCAAAGCCTTAACGGATGAAACGCAACGTTCGTTTATACGTTCACCTAGTAATGGCATTATTCAATCAATTTTTGTCCATACTATCGGCGGTGTGGTGAAACCGGGTGCTAATCTTATCGAATTAGTGCCCAGTGATGATGTACTTTGGGTGGAAGTAAAACTCAAACCAGCAGACATAGCATTTATCTATCCTGGGCAAAAGGCTATCGTTAAATTTACCGCCTATGACTTTTCTATTTATGGTGGGCTCTCTGGCGAAGTGGTCAAAATAAGTGCTGATACCCAAACAGATCGCCAAGAAAATACCTTCTATACCGTACATATCAAAACTCAACAAAGTTTTCTGGGTAATAGTCAAGATCCATTAAAAATCATACCGGGTATGACCACCAGTGTTGATATTATTACTGGCAAGAAAACGGTATTAGATTACATTCTAAAGCCTATATTAAGAGCAACTTATTATACCTTTAGTGAACGTTAACGATGAATTGAAAAATATTCTACCACTGTAGAGTGACTCGGTAATAACTCAGTATCACTCCAACAGATAAACAAGGATTATCATGAATAATATTATTGGTTATGTTAAAGAGATTATTGGCAATTTTACCGCAACAAATAACGTTGATGGTAGTTTCAGGATGCTAAAATTGAATGACCCTATATATGAAGGTGAATTTGTTATTAGTGAAGACGTTGATGGAAAAATTATTATCGGTTTTAATGATAATCAACAAGAAATAATACTTGCAGGTAACGATGGACTATTATTTGATGCAGCACTGTTAGATGGAACATTTAATATAACTGATCAAGACCATGAAAATTCGGAAGAAGAAGACGAAATAGATGAAGATGAGATCGATGAGCCTGGCGCTGGTGAAGAAGATTTAATCGATGAAAATAGTGACACCGGAGGGATTTCGAGTCGAACAGCAGGCGAAACCAATGTTAATTCTGATTTAATCACTGCTGCATTTCTCCGCCAGGAACCTGATATTTTACCAGAAAGCGATGAAAAAGTAGAAAGTCATGGTTCTTTTTCAATTACTGATCCTACCGTACCAACGGCATCTGATAATGCCGTTTTTACACCAAAAGAACCGGTTATTACACCGGTGTCCCCACCGGTAACTACACCCCCACCGGTAACTACACCTCCACCGGTAACTACACCTCCACCGGTAACTACACCTCCACCGGTAACTACACCTCCACCAGTAACTACACCACCCGTTACCGAGTTGCCAGTATTAGTTAATGACATACCTGAGGCGATCGAAGATTTTAATGAAATAACAGAAGATAGCCAGCCAAACACCATCGATGGTAACGTTTTTAGTAATGATGATATCGGCAATGATATTCCCGATTTTCCCGTGACCAGTGTTAATGGCGTAGCGGTTGGCACCGAAGTAGAGGGTGAATACGGTATTATTGTTATCAATAAGGATGGTAGCTATAGTTATCAACTATTAAATGATAATTTAGTGGTACAAGCCTTAACTACCGGTGAGTCACTAACCGAGGTATTCACCTACACTATTACTGACAGTGATGGTGATAGTGACACCACCACCTTAACCATTACCATTACCGGTAGCAATGATGGCGTGACCTTAACTATTCCCGATAATGTAGGCGCTGCCGGTGGCAGTGATGAGCAAGTATTCGAGCATGGTTTAGCTACGGGCAGCAACCCCAACAATGATGATGTGGTTCACAGCAGCTTTACCCTAAAAGCATTGGATGGCTTAGACCATATTTCCATTAATGGTAGTGTTATTAACGCACAAACTTTAGTGGCTAGTGCCAGTTCACCGATCACCTTGACCACCAGTATCGGCACTTTAGTGCTTAATGGTTATGCCATGGCAGCGGATGGCACCATCACGGTCGATTACACTTACACTTTAGCCACTAATCAAGATCACAGCATTAGTACGATCAGTGATGATTTCAGTATTATCGTCACCGATACCGACGGTGATAGCAGCACGGATGTCTTAAATATCCGTATTATTAATGATATTCCTACGGCCGTGAGTGATAGCAATACACTTAATGGCGACAGTATTAGTGTTACCGCCAACGTCTTTACTAATGACACCATAGGCGCTGATCAAACCTCAACCCCAGTCACCGGTGTGGTTGCCGGTCAAAGCAGTAACGCTGTTCAAGGCCAAGTCAATACTAGGGTAACGGGCAATTATGGTGAGGTGGTAGTGCAAGCGAATGGCAGTTATACCTATCTACTTAACAGTGATAATTTAGCGGTACTAGACTTGACTGACGGTGAGTCACTGACTGATATATTTACCTACACCATTACTGACAGTGATGGTGATAGCGCAACAACTACCTTAACAATCACTATTGGTGGCGAAAATGATGGCGTAAGCTTAACTATTCCTGATAATGTTGGGCCACTCGGTGGCGGCGAAGAGCAGGTATTTGAGCATGGTCTAGAGACGGGCAGCACCCCCAACAATGATGATGTGGTTAACAGCAGCTTTACCCTAAAAGCCTTAGATGGCTTAGACAACATTACTGTTAATGGTAGTGTTATTAGCGCACAAACTTTAGTGGCTAGTGCCAGTTCACCGATCACCGTGACCACCAGTATCGGCACTTTAGTGCTTAATGGTTATGCGATGGCTGCTGATGGTACCATCACGGTCGACTACACTTACACGTTAACTGCAAATCAAAATCACAGTGCGGGCGCGGTCAGTGACAATATCACTATCAAGGTTACCGATACCGATGGTGACAGTAATACTGATATTTTAAATATTAATATTGTTGATGATGCGCCTATCGCCAATAATGATATCACTCGAAATGTTACTGAAGGTGGTAATACGATTACGGGTAATGTTATTGATAATACGACTAACGATAATGGCGATGATGTTCTTAGTGCAGATACTTTAAATATAATTTCCTCATTCACTTATACCAATGAAGCGGGTAACGTAGTTACTGGGACAGTAGGCGCGAGTGTTGATACCCAATACGGCAGTTTAACCTTAAATACTGATGGTAGGTGGGTGTTTATTTCAGATATTACGGAAGATCACAGCACTACGGATCCCTTAAGTGAGCAATTTACCTATACACTCATGGATAATGATGGCAGTTCGGATACCGCAGTACAAGTTATTACGGTATCGGATGGTGCTAATACGACCATTGATAATCCTCTTGTTATTGTCTATGAAGGTAGCTCAACCGTTATCTTTAATGGCGTAGATCCCTACGATAAATCTATCAGTAACGCCGCACAAGAGGGAACGAGCACCCTGACGCATAAACTGGACTTGACTGCGGATAGCGATCTTGGCGATCTTGTCTCTTTTACCTTTGGTGATATCACCAAAGTTATTGATCCAAGCGATCCCAGTAACTCTGCAACGATTACTAGTACTGATGGTAAAGGTGAATTAACAGTGTATTTTGATGGTACATGGACTTACACCGCACCTACTACTTATGGTCATGACACGGCAGAGGGCGTTAATAATTTTCAAACTACCTTTACCTATATTGTTGAAGACACCGATGGAGATATAATAACCGGTCGTCAAACAATTCAAGTCGATGACACGTTACCGACAGTAAGCTCAGATGCAATGAGTGTTATTGAAGAAAAACACTTACCAACAGGCAGTGATCCTGATTCAGGAAAAGTTGTTACGACAACGGGTACCATCGTTGCGACACAAGAAAGTGGTGCCGTGGATATTCAGTTCTCTGCTACTACGCTAACATCACTTGATAGCTTAGGCCTTTTATCAGGTGGTGATTCTATTAGTTATAGCATTAACAGTGATAATGGTGGTAATAGCCATATTTTAACTGCCTATACAAATGCGGCTAATATAAATGACAGCAAAGTTTTTACCGTGACTATCTCTGATGCGGTTAATACTACTGGCACTCAAAACGTAGAGTATACTGTTACATGGCTTAAACCCCTTGATCATGTGTCAAATGAGTTTATAACAAATGGTATTGTAATGAACTTACCTATCACTATTATTGATGATGATGGTGATAGCGCACCTTCAGCTATTAGCATCAAAATTATTGATGATGCGCCGCTAGCGATTCAAGGTATGACAGTAGATGAAGATAGTGACTTAAATTATAATGTTAATACTATTACTACCCATGCTGATGCGACAGCAGCTAATACTACTATTAATGGTACCTCTACACCTAATGGTGATGGTACTTTTACCACTATTACTTCTTATGGCTCAGCGATAATTAATCTTGATGGTACGCTAACATATACGCCTACTAGTAATTTTAGTGGTGAAGACGAGCTTACTTATACCACCACACTTGATAATGGCGATACTTCATCAACCACAGTAACCATTACCGTAACACCCATTGCCGATACCCCTAAAAACCTTGTTGACAATCCAAGCTTACAAACAGAAGAAGATACCGCTGTTGCGCTTGGTTTAAACGCACCAACACAAACAGATATAACTGATGCTAGTGGTATGGGTGTTGATGCAGATAACCCAGAGTTATATGGTGTTATTACTTTGAATGGTATTCCAAGTGGGGCAACGTTAGTTAAGGCCGATGGTAGTACTGTTGTCCATAATGCTAATGGCTCAGCTATCACCATAGTGTTAGAAAAAGATACTGGAGGTTTACACCAAAACCATGTAACTGGCACCACTGGTCAATTAAGCATGACGGTTACCGAATATGAAAGTATGCAAATTAAACCGCCATTAGATACTCACGAAAATATCAGTTTTACGGTCAACGTGAGCAGCTATGAAGTAAAAGACGATGGCTCTGTGATTGATGGTGTCGCCGGCGCGCCTACCACGACTCCCGTAACTATCGATGTGCAAGCGGTGACTGATGATATTACCTTAACGGACGGACCGTTAACGTACACAATGAATGAAGACAGCAGTTGGGATTTAAGTTCTGGCTTATCAGAAACTTTTGGCGATAAACTTGATGGCTCAGAGACCTTTACTTATAAGTTAACAGGGGTACCCGAAGGAACAAAATTAACCGTTGAGGATGTGGAAGCGACAGCACCTGCAAGTGGTATTGTTTCAGTGGTGTTCACGGGAGATGGGCCAAGCATTATTTTAACACCACCAAAAGATTTTAGTGGTGATATGACTGGCATAACCATTACCTTAACAGCTTTGGATAGTGATTCAGACTCTCCAAGCGCAACCCCAATTCTTAAAACCGACTCTGTAACGTTAAACTTATCCGTTAATCCCATTGCAAATGATGTTGCACTGGGTAGTGTGGAAGTTGCTGAAGATACCCCCGTTGCTTTCTTACAAAACTTAAGCATTACCGATGATAACAGTGATGGTGGTAATGATCACATTACTAAAATCGTAATTGGTAACCTAGCTACTGGCTTTGAATTAACTACAGGAGGAGTTTCCCCCATTTCTTTATACACTTCAGGTAGTGAGGGGGAGTCGTACACTATCACCATTGGTAATTCTACGGATACAGGCAACAATGTATTCACTCTTGAAGATGCCCAAAAAATTGAACTAGACAGCCATCGACCACATAGTAGTCTTGATATTCCTCTGGATATAACCGTAACAGCAATTGATTCACACACGGGTTACGTACTTTCTGAGTTGGATACAGAATTTACTACTACTAATGGTAATCCATTCATTATTAAAGTGACGCCGGTTGCAGAAACTGATAGTAGTGATACTAATGGTGATAGTGCGGGTGTAAATGGTAAAGATGTAAATAGCCAAGGCGATTATACTTATACTTATACTAATATTAAGGAAGATGATAGCAACTGGATTATCCTCCATACCGATGGTGGATTTTCTTTATCTGCTAGTAATGAAGATGATGAAAACTCAGGCATAGTTGGTGCGTCAAATTCAGAAACAACACTTATCAATTTCTCTAATGTGCCAGTGGGTTCGCAGTTTACCATCGATGGTGGCACTACCGTACTCGTTGTCGCTAACGTTGCAGACGGTGTTGATATTCCTCTCGCGGCTTTGGGTTCCGTAGAATTTATGCCACCCGCTCAGTTTAGTGGCTCCATTGAAATACACATGGCAGTAAAAACAATCGATACTGACGAGGATAGTAATGATAATACAACATCTTCGGCAATCTCTGACTATGACACATTAACCTTCGTGGTTACCCCCGTCGCAGATCTTGTGACCTTAGCCATCAAGCAAGCGTCAGGTTATGAAGATGCCGGGCGTAATGCTGACGGTATAACGGCTGTCGCTGCTAATGGTATCGCTTTAGATATCACTACAACCACTGATGATAAAGATGGCAGTGAAACTTTCGTCGTAACTATTAGCGGTATTCCGGATGGCGGCGAAATTTACTACAATGGCACTCTAATAAATATTGGTAGTGGTAGTCAGACAAATACGAATGATGGTGTATCAGGTTTTTTAATAGCAACTGATGTAGATAATTCAGATGAAATTTGGACATTACAAATTGAAAATTTTGATAATGCAGCACCATTAACCTTTATTCCACCACATAACGATGATAGTGATTATACCTTTACTGTTTCTGCGTATTCCGTTGACAGCACTGAAAATACGGCAGCATCACCACAAACACTGACCATTGATGTTGATGTTATAGGTGTTGCTGATATGCCTAAAAATACCGAACTTAATGGCTTTAATGCTAACGGCAATAGCAACAATGCGACTGGTGTTTTTAATTATGTTACCACCGAAGCCTATCTTGATAACGCTACTGACCCTAGCCTTAATCCGAATCAATTTTATTTTCAAAAAGTATACCAAACGCCAAGCACATTAAACTCCTATGATGATGACGGCTCAGAAACACTAACCATAGCTATCACAGGTTTAGCTAGCCAGTTTAGCATTGAAAATGCAACTTTTATGGGGGGATCAGGTGAAGATAGACAATGGTTATTCAACGCGAGTGATATTGCTAATATTAAAGTGAATACACCAATAAACTTTAGTGGTGAAATTGATTTAAAGGTAAAATATATCACTACAGAAAATGAAGGTGATAGCGCCACCCACCCAGCAGAGTATATTAAAATACTGGTAACACCTGACGCCGAAGCGACCTTAAATACTGGCACCACAATAAATGAAGATCAGTTAAGTTTACTTGATTTTAGTATTGTTTATCAAAACGGTGATACTAACGAAACGCTTGAGGCCGTTTATATTAACAAAGCGGAGGTGGCCGCAGGTGATTTTACCTTATACCTTGGTAATAGCCCCGCAGTGACACTTGATGCAGCAGTTACTTCGAATGCGATCAGTGATGACGGTACTTATTATATATTAACAAATCATACCTTTAATAATGTTTATGCACTCGGTTCTGCCGACTTACATAGCGATAATAATTTTGAAGTGAAATATGACATTAAGGACAGTGTTAACATTACAGCGGGAACATCAGAAAATACACTTTCCGGTACTTTGTCTTATAAGCTGATAGTAAATGCCATCACTGATGATATTAATGTCAACTTAGGCACTATAAATGGCGGTACTCACGGTGCTATTTCAGGCTCTACTGTTACCGTAACAGATAACACCACCATTACTGTTGAGGTCAAGGTTACGGGTATTGATGATACAGATGAAGGCAACGGTACTGGCAACGGCGCAGATACTGATGGCTCAGAGCAAGTTACTCGTTTGGTTATTGAAAATGTCTCCTCGGGTATCACTGTGGTGGGTGGTATTTATGCTGGAGATATTTATAATACCAGTACCAGTCAATATGAAGATTCAGGCATCTGGTATTTAAATATCAATGAAGCGTTAGATAGTGATGGTGTTAGTAAAACGATTACTTTTAATGTAGATGGTGGGACAGGTAATTTTAATACCAGCGTTATTAAAATTACTGCTTATAATGAAGACAATAATAACAATGTGCTACAAGATGACTTTACTTCATTTACTATTGAAAAAGATGGTAGTTACAGCGGTAGCAACGTAACGGGTATACCTGCCACCATTAATAGCTTCTCAGTAAAAGCGATCAATATCATTGAAGATACTGCATTTACCCTAGATGAGGCTATTAGTGCAACAACAACCGGCGCAAGTGCTTTTTCTATCGTGTTAACCGGTGTGTTAGCTGGCAGTACTGTAACCGGGGCACTGCAGCAGGGAGATACTTGGATTGTTTATGGAAATGGCGATTCCAATGCAGTATTAGCGGCAATGCAAGCGGTAACAATCACGCCACCAGCGAACTTTAATAGCTTTAACCATATTGATGCAGATACTTTTGTTTTTAATGCCACGATGACAACCTATGCGGCTTATACCCAAAATACCAGTCAATTGTCTTTTGATAAACCAGTCTATCCAGTAACGGATGATTTAACCATTGCGGTAACACCAGATGGTAGTACACCAGAAGATATTGGCAAAGCATTCTCGATTACCTTAAGCAACGATGCCGATGGAACCAATACTACAATTATTGGTGATAAAGTTTATATAAAAATAACTGAAACTTACTCTGACTCTGACCCTGGTGTTCTAGCCGGAACGTTAACTGATGGTGGCGGTGATAGCTTGGCTACTGAAAATAACCCCGCAGGGTTACCTGCTGGTAATTATTATGTTGTTTCTAGTGTGAGTTACACTGATATTTTAGACTTCATTTATACACCAGCGACAGATCGCCAAGGCAGTGTCGATGTTGAGGTGTATGCACATAATCAAGAAGCACATGGTTGGGCACCTTATCCTAATATTAATGGTATTACGGATACGGCAATCAACCTGTCAACTCAACAGTTCTCATTTAATATAACTCCCGTTATTGATGGTAGCAACATTAGTGCTAATGATGTTGCTGGCACTGAGGATGTGGTTATCGCCAGTGGCGTTAATAGGGTTGCACTTGATCTTAGTATATCTCCTAGTGACCCTTCTGAGACCGTAGTGACGGCATTATTAGATAATGTTCCCGTTGGTTTCCTTGTTTATTATCAAGATCCAGCTGATGTCAACAAGACTTTGTTGGCACAGAATGCAGGGATAAGTACCGCTGGATTCAACCAATGGGCTATTCCATTAAATAATGGCACCCTACCGGCAAAGGTCTATATTCAGGCGCCTGAACATTGGTCAGGCACACTCACTGGTATTAATTTTACTACCTATAGCTCAGAAGAACATCTTTCTGATTTATCTGCAAATACTGCTACATTTGACCTTGTTATTAATGCTGTTGCGGATGGTTTAACACTTAATGCCACTAAGACTTTTGGAGATGAAGGAGATGATATCGCCCTCAATCTTAATGCCAATGTCATTGATCTTGATGGCTCAGAAACGGTAACCATAACCCTTACAGGTCTTGGTGTTGATGCTAACTTTAAAGCCAATGGTCAAGATATTGATGATAACAACATTAATTACGACGGCTCAGATACTTATACTATTAGTAATATCGCCGCCGCAGATATCAATAATTTAAGCTTTGTTCAGCAAAGTTTTAGCGGAATAATTGATGTTAAAGCCCATACTGTTGACCTTGACACCGCTAATCCTAGTAATAATGATAGCTCAGTCATTGTTGATGACTCTTTTGCTGTTGAAATCAGTAAGGTGGATGCGACAAGTGGCGATGATACCTTGTTTTATAAACAAGGAAATAATGTTGATGCCTTAGCAGGTACAGATACTTTAATTTTATCAAATGATGTGGGTATTGATTTTAGTAGCCTGACTAATGCTGACGGTATTAAGAATATTGAATTAATTGACTTACAACAAAATGGCGACCATGATTTAGTCGCGCTATCATGGCAAGATGTGCTAGAGATGACCGATACTAATAACCTATTAATAATAGAAGGGGACACTAATGATAAAGTCTCTTTTACCAACACCGACAGTAGTGGTTGGAATAAAGATATGAATACGGTTACTGATGATGGGCATGTTTATGATGTTTATACAAATACTAGTGCCACTGCCACTGATCCTACTGTTACCGTTCATGTAGAACAAGAGATTGTAGATACTATAATTTAATCTATTGACGTGCTAGATACCTAAGTGAACTACACTCTGTAGAATTCACTTAGGTATAGCACATAACGATCAACTGTCTGACATGCCTATGGCACCTTAATTGAGGAAATACTTATGTATATTATTAATTTTAGCTTGCAACGTCCAAATAGGAGGTAGGCTCTTTATCTGGTGTTTTTATAACTCAAATATTAGTCACTATTTGCGGTGTTACTATTTTAAATATAAGAGGTCGATAATTTCCGTCATAATACTAATGTGCTTAATTTTGATGCCTAACAGTATTCTTCAAGCTAATACTGCAAGCTTTATCACTCAAATACAGTTAAAAAATATAATTAAAACATATAATGCCAGAGCCGGAAAACGCCTTAGTTTATGGAATAAAATGATGATCAAGGCAACTGGCTTATCAGAATTAGAGCAGCTCAAAGCGGTCAATGATTATTTTAATCGAATAAAATACCTTAGTGACAAAAAACATTGGGGAAAAGGTGATTATTGGGCGACCGCCTTTGAATTTATCGGCAGTGGCGCCGGTGACTGTGAAGATTTTGCTACCGCCAAGTATTTTAGTTTAAAGCTACTTGGCGTAGCAGATAAAAAATTACAACTAAGTTATGTTAAATTAAAAACGCGTAATAAAAAATATTCTAGTAATCATATGCTGTTAAGTTACTTCACTACACCAGATGCAGAGCCTATCTTGCTAGATAATGTCAACCTGCGACTTAAATTCGCTTCACAGCGCCCTGATATCACGCCTATTTTCAGCTTTAACGCCAGCAGTTTATTAAAATCAAAACATCGTGGCAAGCAATCTAAAACTGAACAATACAATTTAGCTAATTGGCAAAAATTATTAAATAAATAGCATAATCCATGGAGTATCAATGTCATTAAATACACAATTACGAATATTTTTGTTAATTATTTTCACTATCGTTTTTAGCGGAATTTTTTAATTAGTGTCAATGAAAGTAAACAGTTTTTACAAAGCGAATCCTATAGTCGTGCACATGATACTTCTACTTCATTGGCGTTATCACTAAGCCCATTAATGAAAGATATTACCGATCCGAAAATATCTTCTTTGATTAATATTGTCGCTAATCGAGGTTTTTTTAAAGAAATTCGTTTGGATAGCATTGCGGTAACATATAGCGCACAACAATTACTTAACTTAGCAAGCAATAAAGTCTTTGCTCAGGGGCAATGGGCGCTAAAAAGTATTTATGTTGACAAAAAACATGGGCAATTAACCACTAACGTAGCTCAAACTGAGCTACGTTCACGCTTAGCAGCCCTTCAACATAATAAAGAAAATAATCAACATAGTAACACCATTGAATGGCTGCGTTTTTTACCGCATGAGAACTTTATTGATGACACCGTCATACAGATAGATTTTCAAGCTAGCCCAGTTGAAATAAATGCGACAAACCGAAATGATGCACCCCTCGTTAAAGGCACAGCGTTCATTCCGATAAAGCGACTGCTATTTAAGGATAGCCGAGAAAATAAATTTGAACAAACCCCACAATGGTTTGTAGATTTATTACCTATCACTATTGATATTGCTAAAGTTGAACTTAGCAATGGTTGGAAAAAAATCGCCTATTTATCTATTAGCTCTAATCCTGCGGATGTTTATAATCGGCTTTTTCAATATGTAAACCAAGCTTTTTGGTATTCTTTGGTGGCATTAATTATCGCCATGTTAATACTCAATATTTTCTTACATAAGATACTGCAGCCGTTAATTGATATTCAAAATTCCGTTGAAAAAATAGGCAAAGGTATATTCGAACAGGTAACTGTTATTCCAAAAACTAAGGAATTTAAAATGGTTACTTTGGCAATAAATGATATGTCTGGAAAATTAAATCGTTATATAGATACCCTAAACAAAGAAGTTATGCGGATGCATGAAGAAATTAATATTGATCCCCTAACCCAATTAGCATTAAAGCCTACTTTTGATATAGATTTTAACCAGTCTTTAGCACTAGCTCAGCAAGGTTATGTTTTCATCATTAAAATAAATAACTTAAATCACATCGCGACCACACATGAACATAATGAGGTGGATAACATTATTAAAGATGTTGCTAAAATCTTGGTTCAATGTAGTAAAGAAAAAAGAGAAAAGTCATACCAGATAAGCCCTTATCGCTTTTTTGGTGGAGAATTTTCTTTATTACTTACTAATGCTAGCAATAAGGATGCGGTCATTGTAGCAACAGCATTGACCCATAAGTTGAATCTATTGACCCCAAAATTCAATCTTACCGATATGGCTCATATAGGCGTCGGCGCTTTTCAACCAGATAGCGATATTACCACGGTACTACATGCCGCCAATGAAGCCTTAGAGTCGGCCAAACAAATCGGCCCCAATGAAGCCGTTATTAATCAAAAATCAGCCCAAGCACTTGATCTGCAGCAATGGCGTCAATTAGCCGAGCAATGTGTTACTACCGGTAATTTTATCATTGATTATGTCAAACCAAGTAAATTGTTAACAGTGGCAGATAATAGTGATCACATGGTCATGGTAGAGGCATTTACCCGAGTACAAGACCAGCATGGTAACAACGTTGCTATGGCAACATTTATTTCTATTATTGAAAAATTTCAGTTACATGTTGGTTTTGATCAACAGGTGATTAATAAAATAATTATCGATATTGAACAACAACATTTTAACCATCAGCTGTTAGTTAACCTATCAATCGACTCAATAAGTAATGCTGATTTCATGCATTGGTTGGCAAAGAAGCTAGTAGATAACAAACATATTGCCCCACAACTTGTTTTTAGCATCACCGCTTATGCCGTCGTTAGACAACAACCAGCTTTTAAGCAATTTATTGATACCATACATCAGCTAGGTAGCTCGGTGATTATCAAGCGTTATGATCCTACTATATTATCGCTCAAAGCCTTGCAAGGCATTAAAGTAGATGCGGTCAGATTAACGAAAGAGCAAACCCTAAATATTGCTGTCGAAGCACCGAAACAACGATTAGTACAAGCATTACAAGAACTAACCGTATTGCTCAATATAAAACTATACGCAGAAGAGGTAATAACTGACGCGGATATGCAGATATTAAAAGAGCTAGGTATTTATGCAGCAAGTGAGTATAAACCTAAAGAGCTATCAATAACATGTAGTGAAGGTTTGGCAACTGCATAGCATGTTTAACATGGCTATTCGTTTGTTGAGCTAGTTAATAAATAAAAAGCTAGGTGTTTAAAAATACACTTAGCTTTTTTTGTTTAGCGTATAGCCAAGTTACTTCAAAATCCTGAAACTCGCATTTTGAAGTGGCTGGGTATATATTAATCCTTAGCGTTTAACTGCTACTTTGTGAGTTATTTCTAATTTGGCTTCAATTCTACGGTTTTCAGCGTGAGCAGCGTTAGTATTTGCGCTGTTTTTTAATTGTTCTTCGCCATAGCCAACAGCAGATAAACGAGCGCTATCAATATTATGTTCCTTGATCAAAATGTCAACAATAGCCTGAGCACGTTGTTGAGATAAGGTTTTATTGTATAAATCAGCTCCTAAACTTGAAGTATGCCCTTCAATTGTCATTGACAGTGATTTATTTTCATTAAGAAAATCAGCTATGTTTGCAATTTCAATATTATATTGAGGTTTAATAATTACTTTGTTGTGATCAAACTTAACTAATAATTGTTGAGTGATAAAACGATCTGCAAAGATTGTGCAGCCTATAGTATTAACTTTATCAACCATTGGCGTCCTAGGGCATTGATCTTTATTATCAAAAACACCGTCTTTATCGCTATCAATAGCCGCTATTTTACTTGGCTTATTATTTTTATAATCAGCGTTATCACCGAAGAAATAGACAAAACCAATTTGTGAGGTAAATTCATCATAACGCTCAGAAAATTGGTAATTTGCTTTACCTTCAATGTAAATAGCAGAACGTTCGCTAAGGTAATAACGATAACCAGCACCTAAGTTAGCTGATATTTGTGAGCTGCCAATATCTAAATTATTAACGCCGGTTAATAAGTAGAAATTTTTCTCGGTAGGGAAATACAAAATATCAAGCGCATTGGATGTACCATCAGGCTCTGGATAGCCGTCGTTTTCACTAGTTAGCTTAAATTGACTATGGGTAAATCTAAATTCAGTGGACGGCAGCCAGCGATAACCAATTTCTCCACCAAAACCATTACCGTAATCCATAGCTGATAACGGATCAGAGGTGATGAGTCGGTCGTCATCAGTTTTAATATGCAGGGCGTGTAAGCCGCCAAAAATCTTGCCAACTAAATCTTCAGCGTTAGGCTGCTCTGTGGCAGTGACGGAACCAATGCTGAACATTGAACATATAGAAATTGCAAACATCTTGTTCAGGTATTTTTTTTTCATGAAATTAGAGTCCTTTAATAGTTTTCTTATACCGTAATAAATATCTTGATTGCCATGCGAGGGTGATTATAAGTATAAAATACACCGCATTGGCAGGTGCCTGTAAATTAAAATCAACAGTAATATGGATCAGCATGCCAATAATGGCCATCATGCAGCCAAATGCGGTGCCTTTCATCAGGTTATTTCGCCGATGTCGCATCGTATAAATTGTTTGCCAAAGGCTCCATAAAACTATCAGGCCTAGGAATAGGGTGGCCGGTAAACCAAATTCAATGGCAAACTGTAAATAATCATTATGAGCATGATCATAAAATATCGGTATGTCATTGCCTTTTACCATAGGAAAAACAGTATAGAAACTTCCGGCACCGGTGCCGGTGAGCGGAAATTTTTTGATTAACTCTACACCGTATACATTTACTTCATCGCGTGTTTCTTGGTTAAAATTTGTTTGTTGGATGCGGTTTTTTATTTTATCTAGGCCAAACCAAGCGCCAAGGATGAAAGTATCAATAATAAACAGGCTGATCAATAAAATGGTTAAGCCTTTACTGCGATGTTTAAAATAGAAAAATGCGAAAATGCCAGTAAAGCTCATTGCCGTGAAAAAGGCAGCATTACCCATTCTGGAACGAGACATAACTAAGCCAATAACCATTAATGCCAGCGCAATTCTGATCACGGCTTTACCTTGAATGAGTGCACCGATCATATTGCGTAATTTTACCCTAGTAGAGCCTGAGGTATTACTAGATAAACTGGCAACTAAGAAGCCTATACCGATAGAAATGCACAGTAATAAAAAGTTGGCAAAATGATTTTTGTAAATAAAACCACCAGTAGCGATGGTACTGTTTTTTACTCCTATCACCCAAGACAAACTGTCGCCAGACATTGCCTGTAAACTGCCATAAACGGCCTGAAAGGTGCCGGATAATATTATCACCAATAACAGCTGTTTAAGCCTTTTTTCAGAGGTAACCAGTAAAATTGAAAGTAGCATTAAAGCTAAATAAGATAAGCCTTTAAATAATGATACTTTGGTTTCACTTGGATCTAAAGATAAGGTGTTAAATGTACTCGGATAATAACTATAAATGTCAGCTAAATTAGGGCTTAACGAATATAAAAGTGAATTTGGTAAAGGAATTATTTGCATCAAAAGCCAAATTTGAACAATTGAAAATGTAATTATTAAAGGTTTGTAAGCGCTAAAACGTGGCCAGATGTTTTCATTGTTTTTAGCCGCAAGCAATAAGTGAAACGCTAACAATGAAAAGGCGACAATTTCAATGATTGACCAAGCCCAAGGTCGGTTTGAGCCTAACGGAATAGGCAGCCAAAAAATCAGCATAAGAAAGCAATAAAATTGTGCTTTATTGATATTTTTCATAAATTGAATTTATTATTGTTGTTTTGTCGAAAATACGATTAAAAAGCAGAGCTAGTTAAGCTGTACCAAACATAACTCAACATTATCCTAGTAATAATACAAAATAATTATAAAGGTATAGACATCAAAAAAGGTTCGCTAGGAACCTTTACAAAATATTAATTACTATGTTAACAGTTTAATTCGCAGAAGCTACTTCACCAATACCTGTTCCGCCGTTGCGACCACCAATTACTGGGGGCGAGGTTGCTGCAGAGGCTGCTACAATTGTAGAACCACCAGCGGCAGTAGGCTCAGTTAATGTTGCTACATCACCACCGCCAGCAATGGCAGCGATTAGCGCATCAGTAGGTGTTATAACACCAGTATCAGAAGCGGCTTGTAAAATAGCTTGATGATCTGCTGCTTGAGTCACTGAAATGGCTGTTTCAATAACTTGATCGGCAATTGTTGAACAACTGCTGAAGCCAAGTAATTGTGTAACCGTGGTTGTTATGTTCGCTACTTGGTTGTTAAGCACTAGGCTAAAGTCAGTACAGTTTGCATCCGTTACATTACCACCGGCCTGACTAGCTTCTTCCGCTAATGTTGTCATACTGGCCATACTAAGACTTAGGGCTACGCCCAATACTACTTTTCTCATAATTTTCTCCAGTGATAGTTCTAATCATTAGAACACATAAAAATGATTTTAAACGCAGCTGTGTAAAAAATCAACAATTCATTTGTTGTTTGGTATAATTCATCTTTTAGATCACCAAATGCTTGGTTTATCTATATTGTAGCCTTGGAAGTAATCAACAAAAAGCGATTCAAGTTGTTGCTGTTGGCTGTCTGTTTCAATTAATTCAGCAATGACTGTTATTTGTAAACTGTGGGCAATATTCACTAAAGACTGAACAAATAATTGATTCTCCGTTGATTGTTCTATTTGTTGACTATAACTGCCATCAATTTTCACATGGTCGGGCTTTATTTGCATTAAATGAGTAAAAGAGGAGGTGCTTGCGCCAAAATGTTCTAGGGTTATTTTACAGTTTAGGGCTTTGAGTTCTTTAGTTATCAGACAAACGTTTTCAGCATATTGAATAAGGCTTTGTTCACTTATTTCAAAAGTTAACAGTTTACAAATGTCTGTGTACAAAGCTAATTCAGCGATTAGCCAATGACAAAAACTGATATGCCCCAAAGATGCAGAGCTTAAATTTATAGCAATATCACTGTGTGTTTTGTTAACTTGGGTTAACGCTTTTTTGATCACTAATTTATCAAAACTTTCGGCTAAGTTAAGACGTTCAGCAACTAACATTAATTGAGCCATTGGAATTGGGGTATTGTGCTCGGTATGATTAAAACGAGCATAAATTTCATGAGTTAATACTTTATTATTTTTATCGGTAATTGCTTGCGCAACCAAGATCACCTTTTCATTTTCAAGTAGTGGTTCTAATTGTTGCTTCCAAACAGTATTGCCTTGGGGCAGGGCAAGTTCATCTGAAAACTGCCAGTTGTTTTTATCTGTCAACGCTTTCACTAAAGCGTTATCTGCTTGTGCCAATACTTTAGGCATTTCACTGTTGGTTGAGTAACTGGTTATACCTATATGAGCAAAATTGTTTAATTGCTCTTGTTCAGTAGCCTCTATAGCAGACTGACTATACGCTGGTACGGATGTCTGATTAAATAAATACATCAGTTCAATGGTCGCTTGCTGACACTCATTTTGGGTACAGTCTTGCATTATAATGGCGAAGTCGGATCCCGCTAATCGATAAGTTTTGTGCTTGGCTGTAAGTTCATTGTTAATATCGCCATTAATTTTAACTAGGGTTTTATTAATCAATTCAACTGCCTTTTTTACGTATTCATCACCGGCAACGTAACCATTTGTTTTATTGATAGTATCCAAACTTGATAAGCGAACAATCATTAAGAACCCAGCATTATTATGTTCTTTATTGGCTAGTAATGATTTAAATTGATTATTAAAAGCTCGACGATTTGCTAAGCCTGTTAATTCATCGACAAAAGCGAAACGTTGATATTTTTCAGTTTGCTGAGTTAATTCATTAAACATATTTTGCAGAATTCTCGACATTCTATTCATCGCATTGACAAATAAACTTAGCTCGATAGGTTTAGGTATATCGTCAATTTGAACGAAATTACCCTGACAAATATCATTTGCTTGTTCGGCCGCTTTTTTGATCGGCTCAGTAATGGTTCTTAATATTATGGTAACTAAAGTGCCGGCAAACAAAAATAAACCCAATATCATCCAAGTGCTTTTTATTGCACTTTGCCACAGTTGCCTATAACCAAAACCAGGGTGGCTGATAATGCTAAGTGTTTTGGGTTTCATCCAGCCGTCGTGTACTTCGGTTGACGCTTGCGGAGGTGTTAAGGAAAAAATGTTAACAAACCAGTCAGGCACATCATCAAACACGATAGGATTGTTTTTTTCTAAAATGATTTTACCCTTATTATCTTTAAGAATAACTTGTTGATAATAACCGCGGTCAAAAATAGTATTTATCATGCCGTCGACCATAGGCAAATCATCGGGATTGCCAATAAAAGGTTTAATAGACAAACCTAAAGAGGTGGCGGTATCTTGCGCATGCGAAGCAAGCTGGGTATCTATATAATTACGGGTGTTATTAACATTGATCCATAAAGTACCGACAAAAACTAATGTCAGTACCAGCAACAATCCTAAATATAGCTGTTTAGATAAACTCATAATTTGTGTTCTCTGTATATTGTTTTATTCATCTTTCAAAGTGTTAATTCAAGTAAAGGGTTAGTTCAAGTAAATAATCATTATTGGCCTCGCTCAATTCGGTTCATTAAACTTTCCCATAAGCTATGGCCACCTTTATTTTTAATTTTTCTGCCTCGCCCTTGTGCTTTTGCCGCCCATAAACCATCACCGTTAAAACTATAAATGGGTTGTAAATCTTTCCTATAGCTGGCGGGAAGGATTTTTTTATTAATATTATCGAGTATTAATGGCATTGAATCTGGCTGTTCAAAATAAGCCAATACCATATGAGATTGCTTTAAACGTAAAGCCCGTACATACATTAATCTTAATTTTTCAGCAGGCACACCTAATGCACGAAGGGTGAAATATTTGGCAATAGTAAAATCTTCACAATCGCCAGCGTTTCGTCCTAAAAATTCAACAGGCGTTGCCCAATAATCTTCCTGGCGCCAAACCCTGATGTCGTCAACAAAACGCACTTTATTGAAGAATCGGTTAACACGATTAAGTTTGTTTTTTTCTGAACTGTCTTGTTGGCTGTTCACTAAAGATTGCCACTCTTGGACACGCTCACGGGCATCTTCATCGTATTCTTGTTCTACACGATCTAATAGGCCAGGGGGAAATATGTTGATGGGATCGGCAGCGTAGATGACGAAAATAGCGAGATAGCATAAACTAGTCAATATCCATTTTTTTATTTGAATGTCAAAATGACCAGCCACAAATAGTTTCCTACGATAATGAAAAGATAGCACCGAATTAAAAGTAATGGGCTTTGTTTTTTATAATGTTATGAATGTATAACATTTGTTGCTAATTGTGTCACTGCCATTCATCTGTTAAATTATCTAGAGCCTCTATGTTTTGTATTAAAGCTAAGTCGATTATTTTGAAATATTGAATCTTATATGCCGTCTTCCAACGAAAAAACGCTAATTTTAAAAAAAGCAATTGCAAGTTCTATGGTTTCCAAAGTCATTAGCTTGGTGTATCAAATTATTTCGCTCCCCCTATTATTATCGTTTTTAGGTGCGGAAGGTTTTGGTCTTTATTCCACATTAGTCGCTCTTTTTGGCTGGGTATTTCTGATTTCAGGCGGGATAAATCCTGGCGTCACCCGGATTATTGCTCGTAATAATATTACGGCAATCAGTGGGCGCTTTATCCGTACAGCTAAAAAAATAAATCTTGGGCTTATCTCTTTCGTTATTATTGTATTTGCTTTATTTTATCTCTTTTCTGATTCACCAAAAATTTATCTTTTTTCCTATAATCATGTTTTTACCATGTTGTTATTTTGCTTACCCATTATTTATTACTCCCTTACTGACTCTATTAGACAAGGGATGGGTGAGCAGCACTACAACAATTTATGGGCTTCGTTAGCTACTTTTATAAGTATCATATTTATATATCTATTATCTTTTTCTGAATTTAGTACAGAGTTTGCCATTCATATCGTTATTGTCGTTACATATCTTCCAATACTGGTGAGTAAGTTGTTAAATACATTTTATTTGAATAGAAATAAAACCGTAAATTTAATTAATTATAATGTAGGTAAAAGAAAACCAACATTTAGACTATATAAAGTACTTACCTTTATAACATTATCTAATTTATTGATTCAAGTCTCTGTTATTGTTAACAAGAGTGTGGTGATGGTTACAATGGCAAGTTTTAGTTTAATTGACACTGCTAAATTGGAACTTGTTTTTCGTTTTTTTATGCTTGCAGGAACATTTTTTGCCACGATACAACAACCTCTATGGCCTATTATTACTCAAGCTATCAAAAGTAAAAATAATACATGGGTAGAAAAAACAAGAAATAAATTATTTGTATCTTTTCTTCTTTATAGTATTGTTTTGATGGCTTTTGTTGTTCTGTTTGGTGAACTTGCCTTTAAACTATGGTCAAACGGAGAGTTTCATTTTTCTAAGTTAGAGCTTAGCTTAATGTCTATTTATTTTATAACTATTGCATTAAATCAAGCTTGTATCGTTATGTTAATGGGATACGGCGTGTTTACATTTATAGGTAAAGCTTTGATAATAGAATCGATAGTTTTAGTTGTTTTAATCTATTCAAACTTATTTGACTCCAGTGTTGCAGGTATAATGGTTGCAATGATAGTTGCTAGAATATCTACCTCTTCCATCATTCTATTTCTAGGGGTAAAGCGACGAGATTTTCATAATGCCAAATAATATCCATTTTATCAGCTTTGCTGCGGGTGATTTTAAGAAGAACATCAAAAGAAACACATGGTTTGTACAATCATTTTTAAAGCCGAAAAGTTTAAAAATATACACAGATGACGATTTAAAAAGAACACGTTTTTACCAAACCAATAAAGACTTATTACAAGAACCTCGTGGTGCAGGTTATTGGGCTTGGAAGCCATATTACATTTTAGAAAGGTTGAAAGAAATTCCAGCAGGAGACATTTTAATTTATCAGGACTGCGGTTTTGGTTATCGATATAATAACTTCATCTATCCTCGATGGTTGATAAATTATGCTGTAACCCACGGCTGTATGCCAGGTGTATATGTTCCGGAGCATGGAAAGAATAGAAAGTGGACAAAAAAAGAAGCTTTTGCTGAAATGAATTGTGACAGTGAAGAATTTTGGAATACACCTCAAGTACAGGCGACTATTTCATTATGGACAAATAGTGAATCAAGCAGAAGTCTTTTACAAGACTGGTTAGACGTATCTTGTCAACGAGCGTTAATTTCAGATGATACTAATAGAGACGGACTTGTTAACCATGCAGATTTTATTGAGCATCGACATGACCAATCTCTACTTACAAATTTAGTTACTAAGTACAATGTGGCTGTTCCAAATCAAAAAGATGAATTAATCAAAGTAAACAAATCTATTGCGATGATTGAATTACATTTTAGAGCAAAATCTTCGGTAAGCTATAAATTAGTACATAAAATAATGGTAACTTTACACCACTTATTACAAAGGATTCGAAGATTAAAATGAAATTTATAAATAAGGTAACTTGCATTGTATGAACAGTGAAAGCGGATTGACGGTTACTTTAGTTGAGCATATAGCTACAGGTCATCATATGGAATATCTCCTTAACGCAATCAGTGAGTTTGATACCCATAATATAAAAATCCATTTTGTTGGTGCACCTCAAATATGTGAAAAAATAAAAGATAAAGTACAGTCAGTTACACCGTTGGTTCTTGATACTAACTGTAAGCTTGTTCGTCGCGAATTTAATAGAATTACTTTTTGTAAACAGGTTTTTATTCTGGCAAAAAATAATAATAGTGATTTGATCCACTTTTTATATGTTGATCGTCTTATTCGTGCTTTATTTTTCAGTGGTCGACAATTTGAAATACCTATATTGGCAACCTTGCATTGGGCATATATGCTGCCGTCATTCTGCCAAAGTATAAAACAAAAAATTGCGGCTCGATTCGAAAGGTTTTTACTAAAAAAACTACTTAAACATGATGTAAAATTAATTGTACATTCAGATTTTATCGCTGATGAAATTAATAAACTGGAAAAAGGCTCAGTAACCGCTATTAATTATCCTGTATCTGAAGATTATAAATTTTCAGAAGTTGGACGTAATGATATTAGAAGCAAATTGAAATTGGCTCATGATGATCAATTATTATTGTGTTTCGGTGGAACTCGGTATGATAAAGGAGCTGATATAGCGGTTAAATTATTAAAGAATTTACCCAATAATTATCATTTGTTAATTGCAGGTAAAGAGGGAGATATTAGTTATGAAACATTGGAAAATATAGCTACTGATAATGAAAATAGACTACATATCATGAATAGGTTTATCGACGATGATGAAGTCAATGATATTTTCTCTGCTGCTGATGTCCTTTTGTTATTATATCGACCAAATTTTTCAGGTCAAAGTGGGCCGCTAACTATAGCTGGCGTGATTGGAGTACCTATTGTTGCGACTAATCAAAATGTGCTTTCTGAAACTATTAATAAATATAATTTAGGTTCAGTGGCTGAAGCTTCTGATAGTGTAAAGGTTTTGAATGCAATAATTAATAGCCGCTGCTATTGTCAAAAAGATAATCGACGTTTTTTAGGTGACAGTTCGGTTTTAAAATTTAGCCAAACTCTGGCGTGTCTATATCGAGAGAAAATGTGAAGATATATGAATATTAGTACATTAATAGCTCCATTTTTTCTTGCCTTAATTTTTTCTCCTATTGGTGCATTTTACTTGTTTAATTTTGGAGGAAGCTACTTTCCAGAAATTGGATTGGGGTTATATGTTATTTTTATTTCTATTAGAGTTAGTGGACTTAAGGAAATATTAGCAACAAAATATTTACTTATTGGTATGTTAATTGTTTTCTTAGCACTAATCGGACTACTTTTTGGGAATAATGTTTTACATATATATTCTGAGATAAGGTGTTTTTTTGCAATTTTATTAGCGATGTTCTTTCTCAATATAACTGAAACGACTAAGGAAGAGGAATACGAAAAAAGAATAATGTTTGCCTTGTTGTTTACTCTTTTTATATTTGTTTTTTATGCCGTTTTTTATGCGTTTTTGTTAGAAACACATAGTGTTAAGAAATATTTTCCAATGATAGGTATGTGGGTTTCATTATTAATAATGAGACGTTTGAGATACAACTATTTTATTGTGATCTGTTTATGTGGGTTTACGGTGTTTGGGGCATATTCTTTATATAGAGCCAATATAGTTTTAGTTGTACTTGCTTTTATTTGGCTTCTATCTTTAAAAGGTAGAGGAACAACAACGAAAAATATAATAAAAGGTGTTTTAATAGGAGGTGTTTTAGCTTTGGCTGGATTATCAGTATTGCCTCTAATATCCTCTTATTATAGTTCAAGTGAAAGTCATATGATTCATGGTGTTAACAAATGGATTGATTTATGGAATTATATTCAATACAGAGATGTTTCGGATTCTGAATCTGTGAGGTTAAGTTATTACGGATATATTATTGATAATTTTTATTATTTTATCATACCTAGTGGTGTTGGATATTATAAGTTAGCAGATATTGAGTTTTGTCATGCTTTTGTTGCATGCATAGATGGGAGTATAAGAGATAATTCTTTATTATATATGGTCATATCGTTTGGTTATATTATAACTATCTGGCTTATGTTACGTTTTTTTTCTATGTTTATTATTGGATCTAAAAGATTAACTGCATTGGGGAAGTTAAGGCTATTTATATTGTTTATCTCAGTTGTTTTTTTATTGAATATAACTTCTGCTATTTTTGGCGAATTATCTAGCTCTATTTTATTTGGTTTTTTCTTAGCAATTATGAATAATTATAAATATTATTCAGACCTAGATATTAAAATACCAAAGGTGAAATTACATAATTATGCATAAACGCTGTTTTGTGCGCAAAAGGGGATGATGGAGTGTTAGTTTATTTATGATTAGTATGAATCATATTGTGAAGGTTAGTGATTTACTATGAAAAAAACATTAATTGTATATCACTATATTCCCCATTATAGGAAAGCTGTTTTTGATGAGTTGTTGTTGGCAGGTGATGTTATGCTCGCTGCTGGTGAAAACGCTAATAACGACATTGAAATAATATCCCTAGAGGAAAGTTTTCATTCGAGTGAACATGTTAAGTTAGTCAACTGCTGGTTTGGTAAGGAGACTTTGTGGCAAAAAAAATTACTTTTATTAATTTTTAAACGAAAATTTAAAAACGTTATCTTTTTAGCAAGCCCATATTTTATATCGACTTGGTTGTCTGCCTTGTTGGTTCGAGTTATGGGAGGGAAAGTTTATTTTTGGACACATGGTTTTGTTCGAGATGATTCATTAAAAGAACGGTTGAAATTATATTTTTATTTTCTGGCAAATGGTTTGTTACTTTATGGTCATCATGCCAGAAGTAATTTATTGAAAAAAGGCTTACCCGCTGAGAAGCTTCATGTGATTTATAATTCTTTAGATTATGACCATCAAAAACAATTAAGAGATGCAATTACTGAACAGCAGCAGAAAAAAGTAAAAAAAGAGTTGTTTAATTCCCCCGAGTACCCTCAATTACTTTATGTTGGGCGATTAACGTATCATAAAAAATTAGAAATGTTATTAGAGTTAGTTGCTACTTTGCAGAAAAACGGTATACCCGTTAATTTGTTATTTGTCGGAGATGGTGAAGCTAAAAATAAATTGGTTGAATTGACTAAACATAAAGAGATAGAGCCTCTCGTAAATTTTTATGGAGCGTGTCATGACGAAACCATATTGGCTTCTCTTATTAGTAGTAGTGATGTGTGTATTTCTCCTGGAGAAGTAGGGCTTACTGCAATGCATTGTTTAGGATATGGTGTTCCTGTCATTACCCATAGTGATGTGAATCATCAAATGCCTGAATTTGAAGCGATTATAGATAAGAAAACAGGCCGTTTGTTTGAACGAGATTCCTTTGAATCTTTATACCAAGTTACCTTAGAATTTATCAATGAACCCATTGGAAATATCCGTATGAATTGTATTGAAGAAATTGAGAAAAGGTATACCCCCAAAATTCAAGCAAAATTAATACGACGTGCAATAGAAGGGACTAATGAAAGTTAAATTATTTATAAGATCGATTCGAAATTTATTTCAATTGTGGCCTAGATTATTGTTTAATGTGTCTACGTCGACAGATGTTAAATACGGTAGCTATATTTCTAAAGATTTAAGTATGGGGGGATTTGGTTATATCGGTAAAGGCGCATCAATTTGTGAAAAGGTAAATATTGGTAATTATACTATGTTAGCAACGCAAGTATCGATATTAGGTGGCGATCATTTATTTGAAAAGTCAGGTTGTCCTATTGTTTTTTCAGGAAGACCTAAGTTGAAAGATACAACGATTGGGCATGATGTTTGGATTGGTCATAGAGCTATTATTATGGCAGGTGTTACGATAGGAAATGGAGCTATTGTCGCAGCTGGAAGCATTGTAACCAAATCAGTTCCTCCGTGTTGTATTGTTGCAGGGGTTCCAAGTAAATTTATTAGAAAAAGGTTTAGTTCACAAAGTGATGAAGATAAGCACTTGTTAGAAATAAAAAATTATTCAAAAAAAGGTTTACCACCAAAAAAGCTTAAAAATGGAATAGTTGAAACGTAGAGTTTAGCATGAATAGGAAAGTTTATGAGTGATAATAATGTCGATAGTTATGGATGGAATGATACTGTATCGCCAGAGTCTTGTGGCTATATAATACCTAAGACTCTTGATTTACTAAAAGAAAGTCAACTATTAAGAGTAGTTGATATTGGCTCTGGTAATGGTAGCTTGGTGAACGTTTTGCACAATAATAATTATAAAGCCGTAGGCGTTGAATACGATAAGAAAGGGGGGGATATATCTAATCAAGTGTATCCACACTCTAATTTTTATAATTTTAGTCGCGAAAAATTAAAAAATTAAAAAGATACTAAAATGAATGATTTAGTAGGAAATAGAAAAACCCGTAATAGTGCTAGCTTTTCATTATCAAATAGATGTTTACGTCTGTTTTGGAATGTGATTTATTTTATATTGATACGATATACACCAAAAAATTTAAATCTATGGAGAATAGGTTTATACAAATTATTTGGCGCAAAAATTCATAAAAAAGTAACCATTTATCCTAAAGCTAAAGTTTGGATTCCATGGAATTTAGTAATGGAAGAAGGCTCTTGTATTGCAAATGATACGGTTATATACAATCAAGGCATGGTTTATATAAGAAAACATGCTTTGATATC